>Ga0265328_10000007_pt1 | contig 224310 bp, 251 predicted proteins | sample 41624metaG_FD_202086 | JGI IMG/M metagenome (GOLD analysis project Ga0265328, IMG submission 202086) | Rhizosphere microbial communities from Carex aquatilis grown in University of Washington, Seatle, WA, United States - 4-16-24 metaG | ecosystem: Host-associated > Plants > Roots >...
GAGCTGACCTATATCCGTAAAGATGGTAGCCGCTTCCCTGCGGTAGTGTCAGTCACAGCTCTGCGCGATGCGCAGGATGCCATTATCGGTTATCTACTAATCGGGACCGACAATACCGCGCGCAAGCTAATCGAACAAGAGCAGATGAAGCTCAATCAGCGTCTGCGTGACCAGCAGTTCTACACGCGCTCTCTCATCGAATCCAACATTGACGCGATTATGACAACCGATCCACTCGGCATCATTTCTGACGTCAACAAGCAAATGGAGGCGCTCACAGGGTGTACGCGTGATGAGCTGATCGGGGCGCCATTCAAGAATTACTTCACCGATCCGGAACGGGCCGAAGCTGCAATCAAGCTGGTGCTGAGCGAAAAAAAGGTCACCAACTTCGAGCTCACCGCGCGCGCCATGGATGGCAAGGAAACGGTGGTATCATATAATGCTGCTACTTTCTATGACCGTGATAGGAGGCTGCAAGGCGTATTCGCCTCTGCGCGCGATGTCACTGAACGCAAACGCTTGGATCAGGAACTGGAGAGCGCCAAGTCTGTGGCGGAAAAAGCCAACCTTGCAAAATCTGATTTTCTTTCCAGCATGAGCCATGAACTACGTACCCCGCTTAATGCAATCCTCGGCTTTGCTCAATTACTAGAAGGCGGTCCACCGGCACCAACAGCCGCCCAGACTGTAAGACTACAACAGATTATCAAGGCGGGATGGTATCTGCTTGAACTGATTAATGAAATCCTTGATCTTGCGGTGATTGAGTCTGGCAAACTATCGCTGTCAATAGAACCTGTGTCGCTGTTTGAAGTTATGCACGAATGCCAGGCCATGATCGAACCGCAGGCGAAACAGCGTGATATCACACTGAACTTTCTCCCATTCGACAAAACATGGTTTGCCCATGCCGACCGAACCCGTGTAAAGCAGGTTCTGATCAACCTGCTTTCCAATGCGATCAAATACAACCGCGAACATGGAACTGTTGAAGTGAAGTGCATTGCAAGCACCCCGGAACGCATCCGTATCAGCATTAAAGACAGCGGTGAAGGATTGCCTCCAGACAAGCTGGCACAGCTATTCCAGCCGTTCAATCGTCTTGGGCAAGAGACTGGTACTGAGGAAGGCACAGGTATCGGCCTAGTGGTAACCAAGAAACTGGTGGAATTGATGGGAGGCTCAATCGGCGTGGAAAGCACTTTTGGTGTAGGAAGCGAATTCTGGATCGAGCTAATTCTTGACGCTACACCACAACTTGCTGCAGGAAATACATTACCTGCAGAACTTTCGACGCGGGCTCAGGGGAACGGGCGTTTACACACACTGCTTTATGTGGAAGACAATCCTGCTAACCTAATGCTGGTCGAGCAAATAATTCAAGAGCACCCACATCTACGCATGCTAAGTGCACACGATGGCAATCTAGGCATAGCGCTTGCGCGCGCCCATCTCCCGGATGTTATTTTGATGGACATCAATCTTCCTGGCATCAGTGGTTCCCAGGCGCTGAAAATCCTTCGTGAAGATCCATTAACGGCACACATCCCAGTACTTGCCGTCAGCGCCAATGCCATGCCGCATGATATCGAAAAAGGCTTGAAAGCAGGATTCTTCCGCTATCTCACTAAACCGATCAAAGTCAATGAATTTATAGATGCGCTAAGCATGGCGCTTAAATTTACAAAAACAGGAGCAGACGACGCAATTAAGTAGAGGGCATTATGATGGTTACTACCACCGATATTTTAAATGCCAGCATTCTGATCGTAGACGATCTGGAAGCCAATGTCCTTCTGCTTGAGCAGACGCTACACGATGCAGGCTATACGTCCATCGCGTCCACGATGGATCCGCATGCCGTCTGCACTATGCATCACGATAACCACTATGACCTAATTCTGCTCGACCTTCTGATGCCGGGCATGGACGGATTCCAGGTGATGGAAAGCCTGAAGAAAATCGAGGAGAACAGTTATCTGCCGGTCCTCGTAATCACGTCCCAACCAGACCATAAGATACGTGCTTTAAAGGTCGGAGCGAAGGATTTCGTAGCCAAACCGTTTGATCTGGTCGAAGTCAAGACGCGAATTCACAACATGCTGGAAGTACGGTTGTTATACAAACAGCTTGATCAAAACAACAAAGCGCTGGAATCCTTGGCGCTACATGACGCGCTTACCGGGTTGCCAAATAGAAGACTTTTAATGGATAGACTTTCTTTGGCCATTGCCCATGCGCGCAGGAACAAGTGCACTATGGCAGTAATGTATTTGGATTTAGACGGGTTTAAGCAAATCAATGATACTTTGGGTCATGATGCCGGCGACATACTGTTGGGCATGGTCGCCTCCCGCCTAGTGGACACAGTGCGGAAAGAGGACACGGTGGCACGCTTGGGTGGCGATGAATTCGTGATTGCGTTGTGGGGGTTAAGTAATGGCGATGGTGTGACCGAGCTGGTGTCAAAAGTGGTACAGGCCATCTCACGACCCTATAACATTCAAGGCTACGGCGTGAGAATGACCGCCAGCGTTGGTATCAGTATTTACCCCATCCATGGCGACGAAGTGGATATGTTGATGAAGAGCGCGGATCTGGCCTTGTATGAGGCTAAGCACACAGGCAAGAACGACTATCGCATCGCAGCACACCGACCTGTTTGTGATGATGCGTAACTATATCATCATAGAACTTAGTCCAAGTGTAATTGAAAACAATGATTATTTAGTGGTTTGAGAATTTAGTGCTGAATTGAATGACGCCTTTTGGCCGGTTTCTGTCATTTAAGCTAATAGAATAGACTCTTTCCAGTGCCCAGTTTCATCATCTCGGGCGCGCCAATAATCTATAGTTTCCAATAGTGATCTACCAACAAAGCTGCAAAAAGCAATGTCAGGTAAATAATAGAATACCTAAATGTGCGCTTGGCCAAATCATCAGAATATTTTCTATATAAACCAATTACATACGCCATAAAAATAGCATCTAATATTATTGCGCAAACTAAATAAATCATGCCACTCATCCCTAAACCATAAGGCATAAGTGAAACAGCAACTAATATCACGGTATAAAGTAATATATGCAGTAGTGTAAATGCCTCTCCGTGTGTGACTGGCAGCATTGGCATACCGACTTTGGCATATTCTTCACGGCGATATAATGCCAGCGCCCAGAAGTGCGGTGGCGTCCATGCGAAAATAATTAAAAACATAATTAGCGATTCTGGCGCTACATTATTATTCACGGCAGCCCAGCCAAGTATAGGCGGCATAGCCCCTGAAGCGCCACCAATGACGATATTCATCGGCGTGGCAGGTTTTAAAAATACAGTGTAAATTACTGCATATCCTACAAAAGTCGCAAACGTCAGCCACATGGTGAGCGGATTAACGAAAATATAAAGTATTGCTAGACCGATACTACCCAAAATGGTCGCAAATATTGTTGTTTCGGTATGAGAAACTAGGCCAGTAGGTAGTGGTCGAGCACGCGTACGCGCCATGACTGCATCAATCTTATGTTCTATTAAACAATTAAATGCAGCAGCTGCACCAGAAGAAAAAGCAATGCCAACGGTAGTTGCAATCAATAATGTCCATGGCACCATGCCAGGTGTGGCAAGAAACATACCGATAATTGCAGTAAACACGATTAATGCCGTTACGCGTGGCTTACATAAGGCGTAAAAGCTTTTGAAACTCGTTCCTAATGCTTGTAATTGGATTGATGAACTCACACTCAATGGATACTCACTTTATTTCAATTAACATTATCTGGCCAAATTGTTACTTCTAACCCAAGTGCCAGTGATTTTTGAATTCATCAGTACTAGAATAATCACTAGCATTGCTGCACCTAAATTATGCGCCACAGCTAACACTAGCGGCAAATGCAACACTAAGTTTGCAATGCCTAGGCTAATTTGTATGCCTAGTAAGACAATAAGAGCAAGACTCAATATTTTTAATTGTGCGTATTTTAAACCAACCATGGCTAACAGACCCAAATAAATCAATGTAATAATAGCGCCTATACGATGTGCCCATTGTATTGCCGTAAGTGAAGCAAGAGTTAAATTCCCACCATCTGCGCTCTGACCTAACTTTCTAACCAAGTGAAAGGCATCTTTAAAATCCATGTCTGGAATCCATATGCCATGACAGGTCGGAAAATCCATACAAGCCAATGCTGCATAATTGGTGCTTGTCCAGCCACCTAAAAATATTTGCATCAGCAATATCACTAAACCAAGCCTAATCAACCAGCGCGTATGATTTTTTTGTATGAAAGTAGCTGAATAATGCCCCCAGTGCCGATGTGCAATCCAAACCAGTAAGCCTAATGTAGTCATGCCTCCAAGCAAATGTGCACTTACTATCACCGGCTTGAGCAGCATGGTCACCGTCCACATGCCCAGCATGGCCTGGAATGTAATAATGCCGAGCAAAATTGTAGTAAGCCATGGTGAGATTTTAATTAGATTTTTATTCTTCCAACCCAATACGAACAATGCCAGCACAACCAAACCTAATGTACCCGCAATATAGCGATGTATCATTTCTTTCCAGGCTTTGCTCGTTTCTACGGTGCTATCGGGATAAATAGTCTGCGCATGTGAAATGGCAGCTTGGCTCTCTGGTACTGTGAGCGTCCCATAGCAACCGGGCCAATCTGGACACCCTAGGCCAGCATTTGAAAGGCGTACGTATGCCCCCAACACCACTACGCAAAGTGCCATAGCTGCACCTAGTAATGCTAACCGCTTAAACATAGAACTCATGTCTACCCTGCCCAAGAATATTGTAATAAACGGACTAAGTCTTTACGGATATCTGCTGCTGGAGTATTTACTGGGTAACTCATCATAATATGCCCTAGCGGATCAACCAAATACAGGCGGTTCGACTGTGTAGCAATTTCTCCGTCAATATCAAACTGCAGGCTAAATTTTTTAATGTCATCTACAGGCTGATTGAAAATTATTAAATCAGGGTAGTCAGCTTTTATTTTGCTGACATCCTGAGTATTAGTAATTAATATACGCTGCGCTCGTGGAATATCTTTATACAATGACACATGCAACTGGCGCATGATGTGAAGCTTATCTTGGCATGTCTGTTCACATATGTCAGTAACGTACACCATATTCCATTTGTCAGCCCAAAATTTCGTAATTACTTTTCCGTCACTGTCCTTCAAAGTTTCAACTTGCTGAATCAGCCGAGGCGGCATAACCAACTCACCATGGCTTTGCCCTGTTGGCTTCCAATTAAATTTATACATCATGAACACAACAACAATGGGCACTACAAAAAATATGGCCATGAGCACAAATATAAGGCGCCCCTTACGTTGATGATTATCAGGGCTTACCTGTTTGTTTAACTCAGTTTGCATAAAATACTCTTTGTCATTGATTCGCTGCTATTTGCTTCGTGTAATGCTCATGTATAGATATATGGCAAATGCAGCAAAAGCAAAACCAAACCACTGATAAGCATAGCCTAAATTTGTCACAATACGATCTGTAGGCATTTCCCAATTGCGCACAAACCCACCTGCAGTACTTTTACTATCTAACTTTATAATGAGTGGCAACACTTGAATTGATGCTTTTTTTCTATACTTTTCCATATCTAAATTTTGCCAAACTACATGCCAGTTTCGACTCGAGTCATCTTGTAAGGCTTTATCTTCTAATGTAAATATTTTTGTAGTCGGTAACCATAACATCCCTTCTACATTTACGATCCCATTGGGCGTTTCAAATGCTGGTATATCGGTATGTCTAGCACCTCCTGCGATCCATCCCCTGTTAACCAATATATATTGATTGTTACCCACTATTTTTAATGGTGTAATCACATAAAATCCTGCTTTTTCTTGCTCTACTTGATTATCAATCAATATTTGATATTGTGTCGCATACACTCCAGTAATTTTTATTTTTCTAAACTGGTATTTTTCAGGATTTTTGATCAAATCTATCCCAGGATAACTTATTTGCTCTGACCGATTAAATGCGGTTTGAATATCTTGCTTCAGTGCCGCTTTGTGATATTGCCAAAGACCTAGTTTGATAAATAATGGGATACAACACAAAGTGATAAGTGTACCTAACAAAGTAGGTTTAAATATATAATTGTAAAATCTAAATTGCAATTCGATTAGTCCCGTCGCATAATATTTATTCAACTTCGATTGGACAAAATTATGTTTATCAAAATTGCAATTGTTTTAGTATTAATCATCATTTTAGGCAGTTTATTTTCTGCTCTATTTTTCTTGGCTAAAGATAAATCCGGAGAAAACCGCACTGTTAAAGCACTCACCGTACGCATTAGTCTTTCGATAGCGTTATTCATCTTATTACTAGTTGGTTATTATTTTGGCGTTATAGGTCACCCTCAAGCATAATACTGACCTTAGATAAAAAAAGGGCGATGCAATTGCATCGCCCTTTTTTTATCTAAATTACAGCCAGTATACAAATATAAACAAACCTAACCAAACCACATCCACAAAATGCCAATACCAAGCAACACCTTCAAAACCAAAATGATGTTCTGGCGTGAAGTGGCCTTTCATGCAACGAATCAAAATAACGATTAGCATAATAGTACCCAGCGTTACATGAAATCCATGAAAACCGGTTAACATAAAGAAGGTTGCGCCATAGGCTCCACTGCCTAGTGTCAAACCCATCTCAGTGTATGCATGATGGTATTCCGTTGCTTGACAGATCAAGAATGCAATACCAAGCGCAACAGTGAGTGCCATACCAATGATTAATTGTTTACGGTTATTTTTAATCAAACCCCAATGCGCCCATGTGATGGTAGCGCCGGAACTTAGCAGCAACAATGTATTGACAGCTGGCAGACCCCATGCGGCCATCGGTGTAAATTTAGGTGGTACAAACGTATTACCCAATACAGTGCCTCCAGGACCTGCTGATGGCCATGTACCCAAGAAATCTTTATATGGCGTGAAGTTTGGATCAAAAGCTGCTAAATCGGGCACAGATAGCACGCGCATGTAAAACAGTGCCCCAAAAAATGCCGCAAAAAATGCAACTTCAGAACAGATGAAAACAATCATGCCGAATCGAAAAGATTTATCTTCCCAACTTTTGTATTTGCCCGTTAGGCTTTCACCAATAACAGTACCCATCCATTTAAAAACCATAGATAGAATAAGAGCCACGCCGAAATACATCATCCATTTACCAGGAGCTTGAAGATAAGCTAAGTCTTTACTTTTATCCGTAGCCACAGAGAAAATAAAACCTGAAGCTAATGATAGAAGTCCAGCTGACAGCACAAATGGATATAAACTTCCGTGCGGAACAAAATAGTGATTTTCAGAATGTGTTGCCATGCATTAACTCCCAAGCATACTAAATTATTTAAAAATTATTTTCTCAATTTCAACAACATATAACAAAAACTTAGTTATTGACTGCCACTGCCTTAAAAAAAGAGTACGACAATGACATCTCTTTCAAATCCTGCGGCAATGTAGGATCAATAAAAAACCTAAGTGGCAACTGTTTAACTTCACCCGGTTTCAAGCTCTGCCTAACAAAACAAAAACACTCAATTTTTTTAAAATATTTCGCAGCCTCACCGGGTGTTACGCTGGGTATCGCTTGACCTGTTATTGTTTCGCTTGTTATATTTTTCGCTTCAAACATTACCGTTTCTATTTGTCCTGGATGCAAAGTAATCGTACTTTGCTTAGGGTAAAAATTCCAACCCAAACCAGGCATTACAGCTGCAACAAACTGCACTGTGACCAATCGACTGCTATCAACTTTTGCCTTAGCTAAGGTATAGGCTGAGTTTTCTGTTTTTCCATTTAAACCAGACAAACTACAAAAAACGCTATACAAAGGCACAAGTGCAAAAGCAAATAGTAATGCTCCTGCTACTACCAACAACATTTTATAGGCAAGCTTTGAATTTGCCTTATCTTTTTCTTGCTGCCTGCTATCAGTATTTTCAGTTGCTTCTAGGGGGTCTCTCTTTTTGTTTATTTCTTCCATATTGTAAACATCGAAGCAACATAACAAATCACTGCTATTATCCCTAAAATTATGGCAATCTTTTTACTTCTTGCCCGCCTACTCGCTTCTTGATTATCCATTTAACTGCGAGACTTAAAGTATCTCAAATCCCGCTTTTTTCCTTTTATTTAACAACAGGTTGATCGGTAAAGCTATGGTAAGGCGGTGGCGAAGGCAATGTCCACTCCAAACCTACTGCACCCTCCCAAACCTTATCAGTTGCTTTCTGACCACCTTTAATACATTTAATGATGTTATATACAAAAAGCAATTGTGAGAAACCAAGTACAAATGCAGCTATAGATGAAATCATATTAAATTCTGCAAACTGTAAGGCATAATCAGGGATACGACGTGGCATACCCGCCAAACCTAAGAAAAACTGCGGGATAAAAGTTAAGTTAAACGAAATAGCCGTTAACCAGAAATGCAATTTACCTAATTTTTCGTTATACATATGACCCGTCATTTTTGGCAACCAGTAATATACCCCCGCCATAATTCCCATGATACCACCCGCAAATAGCGTGTAGTGGAAGTGAGCTACCACGAAATAGCTATTATGATATTGTGCATCAGCCGCCACGTCTGCTAACACCAGACCAGTTAAACCACCAATGCCGAATAAGATAATCCAACCCACCGCAAACAGCATAGGCGTTTCGAAACTCATTGAGCCCCTCCACATGGTTTTAATCCAGCAAAAGAACAGAACAGCCAATGGAAGAGAAATCGCCATGGTGCTGTACATGAAATAAAGCAGTGCTGGCACAGGCATGCCTGCAGTAAAGAAGTGATGCGCCCAAACAACAACAGACAACGCACCAATCGCCCAAAATGAATAAACTTGCGCTTTGTAACCATACATTGGTTTACGTGAGAAAGTTTGCAAGATTTGTGGAATAAAACCCCAAACCGGCAAGAGTAGAATATATACCTCAGGATGCCCAAAGAACCAGAACAAGTGTTGGAACATGATTGGATCACCACCGCCAGCCGCATCAAAGAAATGCGTACCAAAGTGACGGTCTGTTAAGAGCATGGTTACTGCACCAGCCAATACTGGAATAGTTGCAATCAACAAGAAAGCTGTAATCAACCAACCCCATGCGAACATTGGCATTTTCATTAATGTCATGCCAGGCGCGCGCATGTTAAATACAGTGACGATGATATTAATTGAGCCCATCACTGAAGAAATACCAAGCAAGTGAACAGAAAAAATTGCAAAGTCCACTCCAATACCCCCCTGAATTGACAGCGGCGGATAAAATGTCCAGCCCGTTGCCAATGCGCCATCACCGATACCGAATAGCGCCAAAGTAAAAGGTAAAGTAAGCAGGATTGCAGCAGGCGGTAACAACCAGAAACCCCAGTTATTCAGGCGTGGCAAAGCCATATCTGGCGCACCGATTTGCAATGGAATCATCCAGTTTGCAAAGCCAGTTGCTGCCGGCATCAAGGCCGCGAAAATCATAATTAGCGCATGAATACCGATTAATTGATTAAAAAACTCTGGGTTCATAAGTTGCAAGCCCGGCTTGAACAATTCCGCACGTATCCCCAAAATCATCGAACCACCTACCAAAAACATGATTAGAGAAAAAGTGAGGTACATGGTACCAATATCTTTGTGATTGGTAGTCGTCAGCCAACGCATAATTCCCGTAGGATGGTCATGATGCTCATCGTGGTGTGCTACCGTTGTTGTACTCATAGCGCTCTCCTAATTACCTATTCAAAACTAACAATTTAAATTATTGACTTCAAATTACTGCCGTGCCGCTTTAACTTGCGAAGGCTGCAATATGTCTCCAACACTATTACCCAAGCCGTTACGCTCGTAACTGATTACTTGCGCAATCTCCGTATCGCTCAATACTGCTTTCCATGAGGGCATCACATTCTTACCGTTTAGAACTCGATCTAAATGGCTATTTGGAAGATATTTACCATCTGCGCCGAAAATTGGACTTGTTGCAATTTTACTGCCAGTTAATGCCGGGAATGCTGGAGGCAAACCAGCACCCGTCACTTGGTGACACACCGCACAGTTTTTTTCGTAAACTTTTTTGCCTTCTGTCACCAACTCCCCTTTAGTCCACTCTTTATCCGCCCCAGCAGCAGCTTTAGCCAGTTCTTCTTTCTTTGCAACAACCCATTGTTTATATTCTGCCACTGGCATGGCCTCAACTACAACAGGCATATAGCCATGGCCTTTGCCGCACAATTCTTTACATTGTCCGCGATAAGTACCTGCTTTTTCTACTTGAACCCATGTTTCACGGAGGAAGCCAGGTACAGCCACGCGAGAAGAACCGAATTGCGGCACCCACCAGTTGTGTAACACATCCGCTGAAGTCATCAAAATACGCACCTTTTCACCAACCGGCAATACCAATGGGTTGTCCACCTCAAGAAGGTAATGCTCGTCTTTTTTACCGTCAAAACCCTTGTCAGTTTCTTCCTTTGGAGTGGATAAGTTGCTGACAAATTTAATACCTTTTGCATCGCCATCCATATATTCATATTGCCAGCGCCACTGTGAGCCGGTAATTTTAATAACCATATTAGCTTTATCACGTGTATCTTCCATCACAATCACGCTATTGTAGGCAGGTATTCCCATGATTACAAAGTCAATTAACAACAGTATTGCAAATGGAATAATCGTCCAAAAAATTTCAACAGCTGTTGATGGCGTTTTATCGGCAACAGGGTTGTAGCCTTTACTTTTACGATGCGCAATTATTGAATAAATCATGATGGCAAGTACTGACACAAATATAGCCATTGCAATAAGCATAAATTTATTATGAACATGCAACGTATCTAAGGCCATTGGCGTTACAGGCTCTGGGAAGTTCCAACTGTAATCCGCATAAGCACTGAGTGAAGCCAACAATACCACGAGGCCTAACCCGATTTTTTTCAACAATTGCATAACACTTACTCCAAAATCAAATTTATTTAAATTTATTTTATTTAATGCATATTTCTAAATTTTTGTTTGAGCTCTCTAGCCAATGCAACACGCTGCTCATCATCAATCAGGCGCTTGCCGAACTCTATTTCTTTACCATGTGAGCCAATAAACAAAGCATTTTTACCAGTACTTTGACTATTTAGCACATCGCGTACATTTACTTGCGTCCAATATCTCTGAAACACTGTGATACTGGATTTTTTGTAACTTCTCATTTCCACTATTACTTTATCTTGTTCTATTGCGATGCTTTCATAATCGCCTGCATGCAAGTAAACATAGTAAAACGCACAAGCAAAAGCCACCAACTCCAAACCCGCAAATGGAAGCACCATCCAAGCACCAATATGCGCAAATCCTAATGCAATAATTACAGTTACAAGTGCCATGGCTGCAAGCAGTTTAATTCCGCCATCCAGTGATAATGAATTATTCGGTCTTGCAATGATTTTGTAACCCAAATCGATCACTGCCATATATTACCTTTGGTCATGCAAACTTAAATTAAAATTGCTTGCAACTTCTTTGACATGCAACTTCGCTTACCGCTTTTCGACATGCGTCACTTTGACGCAGGTCAAAAAATAGCACAAAAAACACTTGCGCTCAAGCAATAAGTTACACTTTGTAACAAATATTACAATTTTGCTTAGGTGCTACAGGCGACGGATTATGAAACCAGTGCATTGAATAAATCTTATGGTGCCGGGAGGGGGAATCGAACCCCCACGTTGTCGCCAACGCGGGATTTTGAGTCCCGTGCGTCTACCAATTCCGCCATCCCGGCTGAGGTATAATTACAACGAAGATGCACATTATAACAAGCAAAAGGTATTATGCGAACACAAGATTTTGATTTTTATTTACCCAACTCTCTTATCGCGCAGCATCCTACGAGCAAACGTAGTGCCAGTAGGCTCTTATATCTGAATGGGAAAACCGGTCAATTAGATGACAAGTTTTTTGCGGATTTGCCAGATTTTCTATCCGCTGATGACTTGCTGGTTTTTAACGATACACGTGTGATTAAAGCGCGCTTATTTGGCTATAAATCAACTGGTGGCGCAGTAGAAGTGTTAGTTGAGCGGGTGTTAGACGCAAACCATGTACTCGCACACATTCGCGCTTCACGTGCTCCTAAAGCTGGTAATAGACTTAAATTAGCTGAAGCGTTTGAGGCGAAAGTAATAAGTCGTGATGATGATTTATTTCATGTGAAATTTCTTGGTGACGTAACAGCATTAGATTTACTCGAACAATATGGCGCACTACCTTTACCGCCTTATATTACTCACGCCGCCGAAGCTGAAGACGAAGAGCGCTATCAAACCGTTTATGCCAAATATGCTGGTGCAGTGGCTGCCCCTACCGCCGGCCTACATTTTGATGAAGCCATGCTGGAGAAAATAAAAGCAAAAGGCGTTAATTTAGCTTATATTACATTACATGTGGGGGCGGGAACATTTCAACCTGTCCGTACTGAAAATATAAGCGATCATAAAATGCATAGCGAAATTTATAACATCTCATCCGAAACAGTCTCCATGATTGAAGCGACCAAAACAAAAGGTGGCAAGATTATTGCAATCGGCACCACCAGTTTGCGTGCTCTAGAAAGTGCCTCCCTATCTGGCACACTAAAAGCCGGTATGGGAGAAACAAATATTTTTATTACTCCTGGATTTACATTTAAAATTGTGGATAAACTATTTACTAATTTTCATTTACCTAAAAGCACCTTGCTTATGTTAGTGTCTGCTTTCGCTGGTTTCTTAAACATTAAAAATGCATACGCGCATGCTATCGAAGAAAAATATCGCTTTTTTAGTTATGGTGATGCAATGCTAATCGACAAGACTGATTGAACGACCTCACTTTGAACTTCATGCCTTAACTTAACGACTAAGCTATGTGTTTGAACTTAAAATTAAGATATAAATAATTAGGAAATTTCTCATAAAATGAATTCATTCAAACAATTATTAATCACAACTTTCATAACATCTGCATTTTTAAGCAGCACTCACTTACAGGCTCAAGTGTTGCCAGAAGCCATACTTGGCATTAAAATTCCACTGGCCAAAAAGCCTTCCACCCGCCCCATGACGGTGGCTTATGTGCCAGAGCTTAAGCACTATTACATCGCCGATGGCGGTTTAGCTCCAATGGGATCAGAATTTGAGGCGCCCATTTCCAAATCCCAAATTCATGCTTATGACGATACCGGTAAATATATCAACTCTGCCAAACCTGGGTATGACAATCGCTCTATTTATTACAACCCTAATACCAACAAATTAGAAACAGTTACTTACAACATTTCTAGCGATGCTGGCTTCTCTCCAAATACTGGCATTTATTCGATTGATTTAAGTGAGACGGGTGAGGTTAAAGAATCTTCAAGCGAAATAATGCAATTCAACCCAGCTTTTGGCAGCGCTGGCACCATGCCAACCTATGATGCTGAAAATAAACGTTATTTCGCCAAACAAGGGCGTAGCGATAAAATATTTATCGTTGATCCGAAAATTCGAGAAAAAGTTGGGGAAATCACACTAGACTTCACAAAAGCAGGCGTGGCGTTTGATGACATTAGTGACTTATTTGCAGCCTTTACCGGCATTAAGGGCGAAGAGTTTATTTTGCTGGATGTAGACCACAAAGCCGCATTGATATTTGATTTAACGGGTAAGTTTGTTGCAAAAAGCGAGCTGCCCAAAGAATTAAAGCTACATGCACAAAACCATTTTAATGGCTTAGGTTACGCTAATAACATGTTATTTGTATATCAAGATGGCGAAGGCGAGTTTGGCACTTATTACGGCTTCAAAGTAATGAATTAAATTATTACGCAATAAAAAACCGCGCATAAGCGCGGTTTTTTATATCAAAGTTAATTACTTACCAAGTGCGCCTGCTAATTTGCCAGATACCATACCAAATACTGCGCCAAGTACAGTTGAAACTACTACTAACAAAACAGGGTTAGACATATTCATCATTGTTACATTGCCAGCTGTGTTGGTTGAAAGTGCCAAACCCGCTGTAGCAGCATAGCCATAAACATTTGCTGGAACCACAGATAACAAATTCATTCCAGCCACAATCACTAATGGAAACACTGTTACTGCGATAATAACAGGTGCAGCCAAGGCGCCTAAACCACCAAGAATGCCATGACTTACCAAGAATAAAGCAATCCCAGCCATCACAGCGCCAAAGATCATACCGGCAATGGTTTTTTGCAATGCCGCGTTATCACCACCAGTGTGGAAGTAGCAACCCCATGCAATAAAACCAACCCAAACGATGGCAACACCTGCGAGCGGGTTTAAAGATAGAAATGCCCAAACGCCGCCCAATACAGCAATACTTAAAGCTAATGCAGTTAACTTCGACATACTTTTCTCCCTAAATTAAAAGTAAAACTCTTGTAAAATAATGTTTTGAGTATTACAGCCAGTAATTTCAGCACAGCGAAGCCACGATGATTCAGTGAGCCACACCATCCTCAATCAACTAGACTTCGGGCAGTCTAGTCCCATTTTGGTGCAGTTGACAAGAGTTTTGTTAGAAGTGATATCTTAATTAAGAGAAGCTTGGTTTATTTTAACCGGATAATCCCAGTTTCTTCGCCATGCGCCAACGACTAAATTGGGATATTGCGGTTTACCTAAACTACCGTTATAACGACCTAATGCCCGATACAAATCTCCATGTTCCATGTCTAAATAGTGACGTAAAATGGTACAGCCATAGCGCAAATTAAGCCGTAAATGGAACAAATTATGTTCTGGGCTGCCAATATTTGTCACCCAAAACGGCATTACCTGCATATAACCTCGTGCTCCGACATTAGAAACTGCATATTTTTTAAACCCACTTTCGATCTGAATTAAGCCCAGCACCAACTGCGGGTCAAGTCCTGCACGTGTAGCTTCGTAATGCACAGATTTTAAAAAATCTTCGCGATAAACAGGATCTGGCAAACGTTTTTCTAAACGCTGTGACATATCGTTAAGCCAAGCCTGGCCTTCCGTTTCGCTGGCAAACATCAATTTTGGCGAAGCTAAATCGCTTATCGATTTTTGCATCATTGCTTTAACGCTATTTGAAAGCGGTTCTTCAATTTGATTGCCCGCATGGCATAGTGATGCTGTTGCAATCAGGCATGTCAGGCAAAGTTTATTAAAATAACTTTTAAGCATTTTGGCTTTGGGCAATTATCTTGGATTGAATAAAATTAATTACTTCTGTAACAAGCAAATTCTGTGCCTCAGCTACCCTTCTCGCTTTATATTCCACTTTACCTTCTGCTAGACCGCGCTCGCCAATCACAATTCTGTGCGGAACACCCATTAGATCACTCTCGGCAAACATCACACCAGGCCGCTCACCACGGTCATCTAACAGAACATCGATGCCTGCATTTTTGCAATCCTCATAAAGCTTGTTTGCTGTATTTTTCACGAGCTCACTTTTATCCATGCCAATTGGACAAATCGTAACAGCAAAAGGAGCCATACTAAACGGGAAAATAATGCCTTTTTCGTCATTACCTTGTTCAATTGCAGCACCGACAATACGCGATACGCCAATGCCGTAGCAACCCATTTCCATCACTTGAGATTGACCATTTTCATCCAAATATGTTGCATTCATCGCTTTAGCATACTTAGTACGCAGCTGAAAGATATGCCCAACTTCAATACCGCGGCACAAGCTCAATTTGCCTTTACCGTCAGGGCTGGCATCACCTTCTATCACATTGCGAAAGTCGGCCACTAAACTTGGCTTAGGCAAATCGCGTCCAAAATTTACACCACTCAAATGGTGTTTCGGCTTATTAGAGCCACATACAAAATCGCTCATGTTGGCAACCGTTCTATCGGCAATCAAAGTCACATTCTTACCAACTCCAACCGGTCCAATAAACCCTGGTGGGCAGTTAAGGTTGACACGGATCTCTTCTTCGGTGGCAAATCTGAATTCGCCCAATACTTTTCCAGTTTTCACTTCATTTAAATTATGGTCGCCACGTAATAAAGCCAAATAAAATTTAGACTCGTCTTTTTCGGTTGCCACAAGCGCAATTGCCTTTACCGTTCGCTCAACGCTAATGCCCAGTAGCTTTGCAACATCCTCGCACTGTGTCTGTTTGGGTGTTTCAACCATTTGCATAGCTTGGCTGGAAGCCGCTCTGGTATTGGCCTCTGGCAGCGCCTCTGCTAGCTCCACATTGGCTGCATAATCGGAATTTTCGCAATACGCCAGCGCATCTTCACCACTATCCGCAAGCACATGAAACTCTTGCGAACCCTCGCCGCCTATAGCGCCACTATCGGCTTTTACTGCACGAAATTTCAGGCCTAGCCGCGTAAAAATATTGCTGTAGGCTTGATACATTTGTGCGTATGTTTTTTTGAGAGATTCAAAATCAGTATGAAAAGAGTAAGCATCTTTCATCATGAATTCGCGCGCGCGCATCACGCCAAAACGCGGGCGGATTTCATCGCGAAATTTAGTTTGAATTTGATAGAAATTAAGCGGCAATTGCTTGTAGCTATTGATTTCGCGCCGCACGATGTCGGTAATCACTTCTTCGTGCGTAGGGCCAAAACAAAAGTCACGCTCATGCCTATCCTTAATTTTGAGCATTTGCGGGCCAAACACCGCCCAACGACCCGTTTCATCCCACAACTCTTTGGGTTGTACCGCTGGCATCAATAATTCTAGCGCGCCGGCTTTGTCCATTTCATCGCGTACAATATGTTCTACTTTGCGCAGAACCCTTAAACCTAGCGGCATCCAAGTATACAATCCGTTGCCAAGCTTTTTAATCAAGCCGGCACGAATCATCAGCTTATGGCTAATCAATTCAGCATCAATAGGAGCTTCTTTTTGGGTGGAAATAAAAAATTGGGATGCGCGCATGGTAAAGTCGAGTCTATACATAAATCAAAGACCGAATTTTACATATAATCAGTCATTTAGTCAGTAATTGTTCATGTGTGTGTCATTATTGCCATGCTCGTGTTGGCTGGTTTTTAAACGCCTTCTAAATGGCTTATCTTTTCATTGTGAAGGCAATCGGCTGGATAACCGCATGCAGACTGCCTCTTGGGCCAATTAACTTACTAATGAATGCACATGCGTACGAGAGAGATGCTTTATGAAGCGTTAATATCGCGACTAAAGAATAACTGGCGCGTTAGGTAATTCGTTCACATTTTCACCGCTCGCTGGGTAATGATGCGCGAGCCGCTCGCCAATTTTGCTAATGCCATATAGAACACCCGCTTCAAATTGGCCTTGCCGAAACATGACTTCCATCTGCTGACAGATTTTCTCCCAGCCTGCGCCGCCCACATGCTGATGAATGCCGCGATCTGCCAGTATTTCAAAATCACGGTCGGCTAATAGCAAGTAAATCAACACCCCATTATTATGTTCAGTGTCCCAAATATGTCGTTGAGAAAACACCTCCAGTGCACGGTTTTTGCCTGATTTTTTTCTAAAAATATCAAACACATGCAGGTGCGATTCAACTGCAAAACGAATTTGCCCCAAGTGAGTACTTTCAGTAGAAGCAATTGCGGCCTCAATGCGGCGCATCGATTCCTCAGGGAAATAACATTTGACGGCATTTGGGCAAATGAAAAGATGCCGGCTTAATCGCTTGATGAATTTGAGTGCCATTACCAATCCCCTGACGCGCCACCGCCACTAAACCCGCCACCGCCACCTGAGAATATATCGCCCCCTCCGTTTGATCTGCCACCGCCGTAACCGCCACCAAAGCCACCCATTTGACCCAAACCAGTCGGTCCGATAAGTGTAATAAAAAATGCGATGATGCCAAAGATAATTGCTGTCAATAAACCGCCTCCAAGGAACCAAGCAAATATGCCTATAGCACCTCCTGTCAGAGCGCCACCAAAGAAGTTGCCAAACATGGCGCGTAGCATGCCGCCAAGTATCAGCCCGCCAAACAACAACATCGGCAATAGATTGCCAAAACTCCTACCGCTTAATGCTGGCGATCCTGGCGCTGGTAATTGCTCGCCATTTACCAATCCAATCAGCTTGTCGCTAGCGTTGTTAAGACCGCCATAAAAATCACCCTGCTTAAAACTAGGCGCCATAATTTCACTAATAATGCGTTTTGCCGTTAAATCTGGAATCACACCTTCTAAGCCACGTCCTACTTCAATACGCATTTTGTGGTCATCTTTGGCGACTAAAATCAGCAATCCGTCATCCACCTTTTTACGTCCCAGTTTCCAAGCATCTGTCACGCGAATACTATATTGCGCAATATCCTCTGGCTGCGTGGTGGGAACAATCAAAACGGCAATTTGGCTGCCTTTTTGCTGCTCAAAAGCGGCTAATTTAGCCTCAAGCTGGTTTTGTTGATCAGGTGTAAGGGTTTGAGTTAAATCGGTAACTCGGGTTTTTAGTGCAGGAATTGCTACGAGCTCGGCTCGAACATTGTACGATGCTAGCAACAGCACTGCACAAAATGCAAATAAGCTCGTTTTAAAAGTGGATAACACTTATACCTGCATAGTTTAAGTTTAAGATGCGACTTATTTCTTATCGCCAAAATTGACTGCGGGTGCAGTTGAAATTGCTTTTTCATTATCCACTGTAAATGATGGTTTGGTTTTGTAGCCAAACATCATTGCAGTAAGATTTTGAGGGAAGCTACGAATCGCAACGTTGTAGTCTTTAATGGTTTCAATATAGCGATTACGCGCCACAGTCACACGGTTTTCGGTGCCTTCCAGTTGAGCTTGCAAATCTCTAAAACCTTGGTCGGCTTTTAAGTTTGGGTAATTTTCAGTAACCGCCATCAAGTGAGATAACGCTTGTGTTAATTGACCTTGCGCAGCTTGATATTTCGCGAATGCGTCTGGGTCGTTCAGCACTTCCGGCGTCACTTGTATACTTCCTACTTTCGAGCGTGCATCAGCAACCTCAGTAAACACCTTTTCTTCATGTTCAGCGTAACCTTTTACGGTCGCCACCAAGTTTGGCACTAAATCAGCACGGCGTTGATATTGATTTAAAACTTCTGACCAGCTCGCTTTGGCATCTTCATCCAGGCTTTGAAACTTATTGTAGCCACAGCCGGTTAAAACCAGCGTTAAAAAAATTATTGCAAATTTAAAAAATAAATTTTTCATGTTCTGCCCTTATGAAAGATAAAGTTAAGCACGCTAAGTATATGGTGTTACAGCACCGAATTACAAGCCCAGTACACTGGTTTTAGCTATTGTTGACTTTGCCAAACATAAATCATCCCAAGCTTTAGCTTTATCCGCCAAGTTTCGCAACAAGTAGGCAGGGTGATACGTCACAATAACTGGGATGCCGCAATAATCGTGCAGCTTGCCACGCATGCTGGTCACTGTGGCATCCGAATTCAGCAAAGACTGTGCGGCAAATTTACCTAGCGCAATAATCAGTTTTGGCTTGATAAGTTCGACCTGACGCTTCAGATAAGGTCCGCACCGCGCCGCCTCCTCTCTATACGGCTCGCGGTTCTCTGGTGGGTGACATTTAAGCACATTGGCAATATAAACATTTTCACCGCGCTTTAGCTCTATGGCCGCCAGCATATTATCCAGAAGTTTACCGGCCGGCCCAACGAAAGGCTCGCCATGTTTATCTTCCTCTGCCCCAGGTGCCTCGCCGATAATCAACCAATCCGCATTTTTATCACCCACACCAAATACGGTTTGCGTACGTGTTTTAGCCAATCCACACGCCTGACAATCCTTAACACAGGCCTGCAATGCCAGCCAACCCATGCTGTCAATAGGCGGCCTGTGAGGCAATACCGGCGAGGCATCTAGTCTTGTTACTTTTTTAGCATTTTCGGCAGACGCAGGCTGTGCGCGTAGCTTCCAGACGGGCAACAGTTCCAGCGCGCGCAACACGTCTTCACGTGTCAAATGGTTAGCATCCTCCCGCGTCATATTCATGATTTTAATCTCATAACGCCAATCCCATTAAAACCGCATCTTCACGGCCATTTGTTGCAGGATAATAACCACGCCGCACAGCCATTTCGCAAAATCCCATATTTTCGTAAAGCGCTCTGGCGGAAGTATTACTTGGGCGCACTTCCAAGAATATATTACCGGCTTTGTGCTCTTTAGCAATTTTTAGCATATGCTCTAATAAATAGCGCCCCAAGCCTTGTTTTTGCTGAGGTTTAGCAATGCTCAAATTCAGCAGATGCGCTTCATCCATCACCATCATCATCAGCGCGTAACCAATCATTTTTCCTTCACTTTCCAAAACCCAAGCACTATAACCGGAATTCAACGAATCACTAAAATTACCACGCGTCCATGGGTGCGTATAAATCGTCGGCTCGATTTGCATAATCATATCCAAATCGTCTATCTGCATGGGGCGAAGGGACAAATTAGGTTTCAATTGCGCACTCATAAACGTTGACCTTGCTCGCGCTCTTTCGAAGTTAAAGCCACGCGATTACGAATGTAAATCGGTGCCGCTTCGCTGGCTGGCTTGGCTAACCCGGCCAGAAATATAGGTTTTGCAAGTTGCAATATCGCTTCTGCAGTGGGAGTGATATTCGCGAAAATTTTACTTAAATTTTCTGAATAAACTTTATTTAATACTTCACCATAAACCGCCCAGCCACTGCCTACGCCAAACCATGCTCCACCAACCAGCATTGGTGTGGCTTCTGGCTTACATACTTTTGTAGCACATATTTCAACCCACTCATTATTCTTTCGCTCAAAAGCAGCGTGATAAATCTCACCCATGCGTGCATCCAAACATGCAATCACTTTATCCTCGCCACTCGCTTCTGCCAGCGCCATGAGGGTATTCACACCAACCACAGGTAAATTGGCGCCAAAACCCAAGCCCTGCGCCACACCGCAGGCAATACGCACTCCGGTAAACGAGCCTGGGCCTGCACCAAACGCAATACCCTCCAAATCGCTCAACTTAACATTGGCAGAATCTAACAGTGCCTGAATTTGCGGCAAAATATGCTCTGATGCAGAGGTTCCCGCCTGTTGAGTGTGCGTAGACGTTTTATCGTCAAGCTGTAAAGCCAGTGATAAAAACTCGGTCGAGGTATCAAAACTTAATAAATTCATTCGGAAGATATTTTACCGCGCAATTGTTTCACTTGCTTACGAATTATCTTTCCCTCTAAGCGCCGTTGCTTTGAACCATAACTAGGTTTTGTGGCATAACGCTTTGGTTTTACGTGGTTTGCGGCATTCACAATCTCATGCAGGCGCTTAATCGCATCCTTTTTATTCGCCTCTTTCGTGCGATATTGCTGCGCCTTCAGCACCAAAACGCCATCTTCTGTAATACGGTTATCTTTAGTATTAAGCAAGCGCGCTTTCAACCAATCGCTCAAGCTGCTGGCTTTAATATCAAACCGCAAATGAATCGCGCTGGATACCTTGTTCACGTTTTGCCCACCCGCCCCCTGCGCGCGGGTAGCAGTGAGTTCGTATTCAGTTTTAGGAATGGTGATCAGCATTGCATGTAAGGTTTTAATATGACTTAAAAACGCATTCCTACAGAAAAGCGTGTTAAGTCGCTTGTAGCAAAGTTAGCATACTGCTCTCGGGCAACTCTTGCAAAGAATTGCTTATAACCGTAGTCAAAAGATAAACCATAACCATGAATAAAATCATTACCACTGTCTAATCCAGTTTTATAAGAAGCATCAACTGTAATCCGTTGTGAATTCGTTGGCTTATAACGCCATACAAAATGAGTAATGCGTTGATGTGTATTTAAACGATCGTCAAACACCTGAAACAATGATAATTCGGTATTAGTAAACGCGCATGTACCCATGCCAAATGTAATTGCATCGTTGGGGTCAAAATTAAGGTTATAGTAATTACGTAAATTTGTGCGCCCAACACCAATAATTGCATACGTATCCCCACCTACTTCCGAGGTCACAGAGCCTCCTAAAAATCCACCACTCGCCAATTGTGCTGAAAATGTTGGTCTAACAAAATCAAAATTTGGACTATATTCATAACCGGTTCGAAACTGGTGAAAGCCATTTTTATCACTATAGTCACCCATCCAAGCGGTATGAACAGAATAATTAGCGCGCAAGTTAATATCCACGGCATCATTGTTATCTGATGCCTGATAATAAGAGGCGGTAAATTTATAGCTAACACTTAGCGGCTCAGGTGGCATTTCTGGCCCTGCTGGATTTGCCGGGAGATCAGCAGCTTTTGCCGTTTGTATGAACCCGCTTTGAAGGTATACAAAAACGATTAACCCCGCTTTTAAAAGCGTGCCGTTTAATTTCAACATTTGTCAACCTCAAAAAAACGCTTTAACATCCGCCAATTCCTTAGTCCGCTTAAACGGCGGCAGGCTTTGCCAAATGCGCTTGCCATAAGGTTTGGTGATTAAGCGCGGGTCGCAAATCATCAGCACACCTCTGTCAGTTTCATCACGTATTAGCCGTCCGGCGCCTTGTTTGAGCGTAATCACAGAATATGGCAATTGATATTCCATAAAGGCATTTCTGCCCTCGGCGTTCATTTTATCAATGCGCGCGGAGAGCACCGGGTCATCAGGCGGTGCAAAGGGGAGTTTATCGATAATTACTACTGATAACGCCTCGCCGCGCACATCGACGCCTTCCCAAAAACTCTGCGAGCCAACAAGCACGGCATTACCATGCCCACGAAAGCGTTCTAGTAGCTCAGTACGCGTACTTTCACCTTGCAATAAAAGCGGGTATTCCACACCATTTTCGCTAAATGCATCTTTAAGTAAAGCATGCACCTCGCGCATGGCTTTGAGCGAGGTGCACAGCACAAAGGCACGGCCGCGACTGGCTTGTATCACAGGCAAACTGACAGCAGCAACAGCGGCAGTGTAGCCTGCACTGTTAGGGTCTGGCATGTTATGCGGCGCATATAACAAGGCCTGATTATCGTAATCGAACGGGCTCTCCCAGAGGCCTGTGATTGCATCACTCAAGCCCATCTGCGCAATGTAGTGGCTAAAATCACTTTTCACCGCCAGCGTAGCCGAAGTAAAAATCCACGCACGGGGTTGCGCTTTAAGCTGCTTGCCAAAGCTATCGGCCACACTCAAGGGCGTTGCGTGCAACTGAACAGATTGCGTGAACACCTCTGCCCAGCGCACCAAATTTGCATTTTCTGCTTTAAGCCATTTATTTAACTTTTCTACCAAAGCTTCGCCACGCTGCCAGCACTTTTCCAGCACGGGGTCGCGCGCTGCCTGGCTTTCCAATGCTTTTGTCAAGTCTTTTAACATGACTTGCATGTTGCAATACGCAGCGTCGAAGCCTTTTAAGGCTAAGGCTTTATTCACCGGCAATCGCGAGCCTTCGTAAGCAAACACCAGCCGAAAATCTTTACAAGCTTTTTCTAACGCGGGAATCGATTTGCCTAACTCGACGCTATCTTTCGCCAGACTTAAATGCGCAATGGTGCTGTCGCGCGCCAATTCCATGAGTTGGCTGGTTGAAATATCCTCGCCAAAAAACAAGCCTGCCACTTCGGGCAATTGGTGCGCTTCATCGAAAATCACAGTGTTGGCCGAAGGCAACAATTCAGCCACGCCCTCATCACGCAACATCACATCAGCAAAAAACAGGTGGTGATTCACAACGACGACATCCGCTGAAAGCGCCTTTTTACGGGCTTCCATCACAAAACACTCTTTATAAAAACTGCAATCCTGTCCTAGGCAATTATCGCGGGTGGAAGTCACGTTTAACCAAATGGTCGCATTTTCTGGCACAGAAGTGAGTTCACTTTTGTCTCCAGTTTTGCTGTTTTCTGCAAAGCTCTTTATCAAATGCACATATTTAGCATCTTCGCGCGAGGCAAAGCGGCCGCTATTCGCAGAATTTTCTAAATGATAGTGGCATACATAATTGGCGCGGCCTTTAAGCATAGCAACCGTTACCGGCACTTTTAAGGCATCACGCACATTGGGCAAATCACGGTTAAAAAGTTGGTCTTGCAGCGTTTTAGTGCCAGTGGAAATAATCACCTTTCCGCCTGAAAGCAGCGCCGGCACAAGATAGGCAAAGGTTTTGCCGGTGCCGGTGCCTGCCTCGGCCACCAGCTGTTTATTTTCTTTGATGGCTAATTCTATCGCCAGCGCCATTTCTAGCTGCTGCGAGCGCTCTGAAAAGCCTTCAATTGCATCGGCCAGCGCACCATTTGCCTTAAAAATTTGCGTAAGTTGCGAGTTTCGGGAGTTTTCTAACATACAGAAATTATCCCATGAATAGCCTCTATGATTTTGAGAATACACAAAAAGTATTGCGTTATGTTGTATATCTTGTTAGCCTTATCATTGCTTTAAGGACTTGTAGTTGATTTATTTCTATCATTACTTTAGGGAGGATGTATGGATTTAGGGATGATTATAGGATTAATTAGCGGTGCAGTCGGCGGCAATGTGGCTGGCGGATTAATGAAAAACGCAAGCTTGGGTACGGCGGGAAACTCTATAGTAGGAGTTCTTGGTGGCTTTTTAACCCCAATACTTTTGAGCAAACTGGGTATGGGTGGTGCTGCAGCAGCTGCGGGTGCAGCAGGTGGTATGGATATCGCCTCTATTGTTAGCTCACTTGTAGGCGGAGGTGTTGGTGGTGGCGTATTATTGGCTGTCGTCGGCATGATTAAAAACGCAATGGTAAAACAATAAAAATCAATCAGCCCTGCCCTAAAACTTTTTGGGTAGGTCTTCAAAGTTTAATCTTGTAGCTTAACTCTCGTGAAACATTTAGTATTTTTAGTGTTATGTTTTTTACTTACAGGCATTGTCACGCCTGTGATGGCTGAAGAAGCACTTTCTGAAAACGTCGCGGGAGTAATGCTCTATAGCACTGATGAAAACAACGACCAAGCACCTTCAAGTAGTTGGCAAGATAAAGCGCAGGAAGTGCTGATCAACGCACTTAGCCTTACCGGAATTAAATACAAATACGGTGGTAGCTTACCCTCAACTGGTTTTGATTGCAGTGGTTTCGTGCGCTATGTGTTTCAGAACGCGGCTAATTTAACCTTACCGCCCACGGCGCGTGCCATTAGCCAGATTGGTAAAACAGTCAAAAAAGATGAGTTGCAACCTGGTGACTTGGTATTTTTTAATACGCTAAAATCAGCTTTTTCACATGTAGGGATTTATATCGGCGACAATAAATTTATCCATGCCCCTAGTAGGGGTAAAGTAGTACGAGTTGAGAACATGGAGGACAGTTATTGGGCTAGACGCTTTAATGGCGGCCTGCGTTTAGATAAAGTAGCTGAGCAATCTTTAACAAAATCACAATAAATTTTTCTTTAAAATCAACATAGACTCAAAATCAACCAAAGTTATTTGTCGCTATGTCCAAGATCACGCTCTGGCGTTATCACATCGCGAATAAGCTGTTTCAGCTCTTTCGATTCAGGAAAACGCCCTTTTTCTTTGCGCGAGAATATTAGAGTGCCATTAAGCCGAACTTCAAACACCCCGCCTATACCCGGCATTAGGCTGACTGCACTTAATTCAGTCTCAAACGTTGTTAATAGCTCTTGCGCCAACCAAGCCGCGCGCAACAACCATCTGCATTGTGTACAATATTGAATTTCAACTAAATTATTACCCATCATTTGCTCCACATTTTTACTTTACACTATAGGAAAATCACTTGAAATAGCGCAAAATGAACCTATTGTCTTATTCTAAGCTCTTAGCTTTATATTGCGAGCAGTTGTATCACAAACAATTTTCGTACGGCAATTATCTATTTTAATGAAAAGGGTGTTCATGCGGTCTACTTTTGAAAAATTTGGTCTTATTGGTTCTGGTGTCCTAATTGGTGTACTTGTCAGCCTTAACTTTTCTGCGTTGGCTGATAAAGTCACTGAGCCAAATTTACCTATTGATGATCTGCGCGTATTTGCTGAAGTTTTTGGTAAAGTAAAAACGGATTATGTAGAACCAGTTGAGGACAAAAAACTAATCAACGAAGCTTTAACTGGCATGCTAGCTGGCTTAGACCCGCACTCTACTTTTATGGATGCAGATGCCTACAAAGATTTGCAGGCAGGTACTCAAGGTGAATTTGGCGGCTTGGGTATTGAAGTAGCCATGGAAGATGGTCTTGTTAAAGTTGTTACGCCAATAGAGGACAGCCCCGCATACAAAGCTGGCTTAAAAAGCGGTGATTTGATTATGAAGCTAGACGAAACGCAAGTTCGCGGCATCACCCTAAATGACGCGGTTAAAAAAATGCGAGGCAAGCCTGACACCAAAATTGTACTTACCGTATTACGCAAAGGTGAGGCTAAGCCGCTCACTTTTAGCTTAACGCGCGCCATTATTAAAACGCAAAGCGTTAAAAATAAGTACATAGAGCCAGGCTATGGCTACGTGCGTATTACACAGTTTCAAGAACATACAGGTGAAGATCTAGCCAAAGCGCTTAAAACATTGCACGACCAGAACAAAGGCCCCTTTAAAGGTTTGGTGTTAGATTTGCGCAATAACCCAGGTGGCTTATTGGATTCGGCTGTAGGCGTTTCGGCTGCTTTCCTGCCTAAAGATGATTTGGTGGTTTATACCGAAGGTCGTGTAGCAGATTCTAAAATGCGACTAAGCGCTACTCCGCTTGATTATGCACGCCGTGGCAAAGCTGATTATCTTAAAGATGTGCCTGCAGACTACAAAAAAACGCCTATCGTTGTTTTAGTTAACGCTGGCTCAGCTTCAGCTTCTGAAATTGTGGCTGGCGCTCTGCAGGATCACAAGCGCGCGACGATTTTAGGCATACAAAGCTTTGGTAAAGGCTCCGTACAAACCATTCTGCCGATGAATAACGGTAGCGCAATCAAGCTCACCACTGCGCGTTACTTCACGCCAAATGGCCGATCGATTCAAGCTAAGGGTATTGTGCCGGATATCATTGTTGAAGATGGTTTTGACCAATCAAACAATTTGCATGAAGCCGATTTAGCTAAACATTTGTCTAACCCCAAAGATGTTGACGCTAATAAACCTGTAACATCGGAAGCAAAAGATGTGGCTAAGGACGCCGCCAATGAGAAAAAATTTGCAGAGCAAAAAGGCCCAATCGAACCAGCCAGTAAAGAAGATATTCAATTTACGCAGGCAATGAATGTATTAAAGGGCTTACCAGTACAAAAAACACCAGAAATCAAGCCAACAGAAGCTAAAAGTTAATTTAATAATACTTACTCAAAGCCCAACTTTATTCCATAAAGATGGGCTTTGTTTTATGATGTACTCTTGGGATACGTATGTTAAGTATTGTAACTTTGGTAATTTTGTTTAACTTTAAGTTTAAATTATATAAAACTCATTCGATGCTTTCAGATAAATTAATCACTACGTTTGACAAAGGTTTGCGCACCCTATTCGCAGCCAGTACCGCTGCCAGGTCTCGTCCAGACGCGCATTTAGATGAGCCAATACTAGATGATGCGAGCAAACATCAAGCAGCCGCCTTGATGCGCATTAACCATGTAGGGGAAATATGTGCACAGGCATTGTACAGTGGCCAAGCGTTAACCTCGCGTAACCCGCAAATTGTAAAATCTCTACAACATGCTGCTGAGGAAGAAACAGATCATTTAGCTTGGTGCGAAGCACGTATTAATGAGCTCGGTGGGCGTAAAAGCTTCCTTAACCCATTTTGGTATGCAGGTGGTTTTGCACTGGGCGCAATTTCAGGGGCACTGGGTGACAAATGGAATCTAGGTTTTTTAGCTGAAACGGAACACCAGGTTTCAATCCATCTACAAAATCATTTGAATCAACTCGATGAAACCGACATTAAAACGCGTACAATCATACATCACATGCAACAAGAGGAAGAGGCGCATGCGTACGAGGCCAATCAGTTAGGAGCAGGTAAATTGCCCTTGCCTATGAAAAAGGCTATGTCTTTTGCTTCTAAAATAATGACGGGAACCGCTTATTATGTTTAATCGCTTGAGGAAAAATTTTTAAGGTTAGCATGCAAAAATTCAGCGATGTTTTACTTACACTCGATAATGCCGACGATGTGCAGCGCATTGAGCTTTACCATGAAAACGGCGGGCCTGCTGGAGTTATTGAAAACAAGCCTGGTAGCCAAGGTTCCGTTAAGGTTTATTATCATCTTTATAGAATGTATGGCGGCATTACTTTAGATGCTGCGGTAGAAGGTTTATCGCTATATGCCGAACATACCGAAGACGCTGAAAACTGTCCTGGTAAACACCCAAATGTAGACAGGCTATTAAGTGTATTGGAAAACGAAGCGCCTTTAGAAGTTAAAATAATTACAAATTAGGCTATTATTACTCATTAATGTTACCCTTGGCATTTGATTAGGTTTAATTATTCAATGTCGGTCATATTTCACCGCTTTTAATCTCAAAGTCATGCGTAATTTCCACGCTTTTACTCAACATAATTGAAGCAGAACAATATTTTTCTGCGGACAGTTTCACCGCACGTTCCACTTGCACTGCATTCAAATTACTCCCAGTGACCACAAAGTGTACATGTATTTTTGTGAACACTTTTGGTATTTCATCCGCACGTGTTGCATCGATTTCTGCCACGCAATCCACAATCGGCTGGCGTGCTTTTTTCAAAATTGTGACCACATCAAATGAGGTACAACCGCCCATGCCAATCAGCAGCATTTCCATCGGACGCATGCCAATATTACGGCCACCATTCTCTGGTGCACCATCTAGTACTACGGCGTGGCCAGTTTCAGATTCGCCAACAAAGCTCACGCCCTCTATCCATTTAACCCGTACTTTCATTACTTTACGTCCAAAAGCTCAACGTCAAATATCAGCGAAGCATTTGGTGGAATTACACCCCCAGCACCGCGTGCGCCGTAACCCATTTCTGGTGGAATAATCAATGTGCGTTTGCCCCCAACTTTCATGCCAGCAAAGCCTTCGTCCCAACCTTGGATCACTTGTCCTGCGCCCAAAGTAAAATCAAATGGCTGTTTTCTATCTAGACTACTATCGAATTTTTTGCCTTTGTGATCAGTCGATTTTTCGTCATAGAGCCAGCCCGTGTAATGCACGCTAATATTAAATCCTGGTTCGGCTTCTCGGCCTGTACCGACTTGGGTGTCAATTTTTTTTAATTCAGTGATATTATTAGATGTCATTACGGATTTCCCCTGTGTTGATGTTGAAGAGGTTGACGTATGGGGTTTACAAGCGCTTATTGTAAAAGTGCACACGCACACCAAAAGAATATTAATTAACTTCATGATTTAACCTAAATTGTCGCCTTAAAGTTATAAAGGCAGCCTAAATAATTGAAACGATATGATACCTCAAACTCATCTATATTCACGTACTTAAAGCGTATCTAAGGTTGCTGATGCACCCACTCTATCAATGCGTCTTGGGCATTTTTACTTGCAGCTGCTTTTGTGTGGTTCACCAGCATTACCAGCACATGACGGTGATTATTCGCATCTATCTCATACCCCGCGATAGCACTTACACCATCCAGTGAACCCGTTTTCAAGTGAGCACGACCATTCGATTGGCTGTCGTTTAAGCGCTTCTTCACTGTACCGTCCTGTGCCAAAATAGAGAGTGAAGCCATGAATTCTGGCATTACCGGGCTGTTGTAAGCACTTACTAACATTCGCCCCAAATGCTCTGCACTAATACGCTCAATACGCGATAGACCTGAGCCATTTTCAACTACTAGTTCACTAAAGTTAAAACCCCGACCAAGAAGCCAAGCATTGATGGCGGCCACACCTTTGGTTTCGGTAGCCGGGGCGCCACTTTTCTCAGCAGCTATGGTCAATAAAAGCTGCCGTGCCATCAAGTTGTTACTCCATTTATTAATGTCGCGAATCACATACCCCAGCGGATCTGATACCTGCTCAAGTACTTTGCTTGCACTAGTTGGCATGTTTTGCAATTTCACCTTGCCATTAAATTTACCACCGAGTTCTCGCCAAAGTTTTCTAAATGTGTAATACGCATATTTTTCATCATCAAATACACTCAACTCCAAATAGCGATCTTCACAATCAGGCGAAAAAGTGCCACTAAATGTTACAATCGCTTTATTTTCCAGCATATTAACTGTGTATCCAAAGCGGCTACGCCACTCTCCACAGTCACCATTTTTCAGCTTCATATTATTGATAATTTGCACTTCCGGTAGCTCAAACTCTTGGCTGACATTTACATTAGTTTCCGTAGCAATAAATTTAAAGCTAGTATTGCGGCCATTGACCACAAATGCACTCGGCTCAGCGTTATAAGCGCGCCAGGTCTCATCGTCAAAGGTATGTCGCTCACCTACATTTTTTGCAAAAAAGCTTTTATCTATTATCAAGTCGCCATTTATTTCCTTGATACCTGCTTGTTGCAAACTCATCAACAAGCGCCAAAACTCTTGTACTTTAAAGCTTGGATCACCATAGCCTTTAATGATTAAATTACCATCTAAAACACCGTTTTTAAGCGCACCATCCCGATAAATTTCAGTTTTCCATCGGTAGTTGGGGGTAAGTAAGTCCAGTGCAGCATTGGTTGTAACAAGCTTCATCACTGATGCAGGGTTCATGCTCTTATCCGCATTATGGCTAAGTATAGGGCTACTGCTCTCTACCGCTTGCACATACACCGCCACATTTTGTGGCGGAATTCCTGCATTTTTTAGCGCATCTAGTACAGTAGCCGGTAGCTCCGCATGCACAAGCAAACTAGCCAGCATTAGACTTGCGAAAATCAAAAACTTTTTCATAACGCATTTCTTACTGACGCTAAAGTTGTTTCAACCATGAAATCAATTTCTGTTTCCGAGATGGTATATGGTGGCATCCAATAAACCGTTTTGCCAATCGGGCGCAATAATAAACCCAGCGAAATAGCAGCCTTGTAACATTGCCTGGAAAATTGTGTATTCCGTGTCTCAACGTCAAAAGCAAATATCATGCCCTGATGCCGTAGGTGTTTGATTGGTAAGTCAGTAAGCACTTGCATTTCTGCTTGCATCAACACTGATTTTTCACGATTTTTTTGTAAGGTATTGTCTGTTTCAAAAATTGCCAACGTTGCTAATGCCGCGCTGCAAGCCAGCGGGTTACCGGTGTAACTATGACTATGCAAGAAGCCGCGTGCAGCGCTGTCATCGTAAAACGCCTGATATATTTCATTCCGTGTGAGTACAACTGACAGAGGCAAATAACCTCCGGTAATGCCTTTGGACAAACAAATAAAGTCAGCTGTAATTTCTGCCTGCTCGCAAGCAAACATTGTCCCTGTGCGGCCAAAACCTACGGCAATTTCATCGGCAATTAAATGCACTTCGTATTTGTTACAAATCTCCTGTGCACGACGTAAATATGTTGGGTGGTACATACCCATACCTGCTGCACACTGTACTAGTGGCTCAATAATAAACGCGGCTAATTCGTGTTGATGTTCGCTAACATATTTTTCTAAATCTTTGGCGCGCCTTAAGGCATAAGCCTCTGCGCTTTCGCCAGCTTCTGCAAGCCTAAAGTCGGGGCTAGGCATTTGTGTAGATCGCATCAGCAACGGTGCATAAGTATCTTTAAAAATCGCCACATCCGTGACGCCCAACGCTCCCAGCGTCTCACCGTGGTAACTGTTTTGGAGGCTGATAAATTTAGATTTATTGCTTTTTCCATTATTGCGCCAATAATGGAAACTCATCTTAAGTGCAATCTCAGTCGCACTCGCTCCATCTGACGCATAAAACGCATGCCCTAATCCCGTAAGTTTGGCGAGTTTCTCTGACAATTCGACAACGGGTTGATGGGTGAATCCTGCTAACATCACATGTTCGAGCATATCCAACTGCTTTTTGATAGCATCTTTAATGCGCGGATTATTATGCCCAAACAAATTCACCCACCACGAGCTCACTGCATCCAGATAGCGTTTGCCTTCCATATCATAAAGCCAAACACCCTCACCCCTTAGGATAGGTATGAGCGGATTAGTCTCATGCTGTTTCATCTGTGTACATGGGTGCCACACTGACTGGAGAGAGCGCTTTAATAAGATCTTGTTATTCATTAATGCAGTACTTTTTTCGAATTAATATCCGTTACCCATGGTGCTAATACCTGCGATTGAGCCGATACGCCAATATCCCAAGCTGCTTCTTTGGCTGAGAGTTGCAACATATTACTTAACGCCAAAATAAGTTCTCGAGTTAAATTCATGCGCACACTCATGCCCTCAATGCAAGTCATGTCAAGTATAGACGGCTTTCCTTCAAAACTCCCCAACAACACACTCGTTGCAAGCATCACCCCATCATTTACCACTTCTTTTCTATGCTGATATTCGGTTGTAAAGTCCATTTTTTGCAAAGTATCGGTCACTTGAATTTCTTGCTTAAACTGTCCCACAGCATGTTCTGGCGATGCTTCAAGCCAAATGGATGTAGCAGTTGGATGTTGGCTTCTCCATTCAACAATTGCCAAAGCAGCCTGGTAAAGCGATTCGTCAACCAAACCAACAGCTCAGAATTATCGGCCAGCCCAACACGCAACAATAATCTATCTTGTTCCACACTGTAGCTTAAATTGATCTGCTGAATCGCAGCTTCATTTTGCGTTAGCAAAATGCATTCCTATCAATTTTAATATCATTTTTTATCTATTTACTCTTGAAAATAATTTAATTAGCCCCAAATTTAGCAATCATGGCATGTGAGTGCTAAAATGCTCGCTTGCCTAAGCAATTTTTAAACAACATTAAGCATAACTCATTAGGAGAAATTGAATGAAAATTCGTCCATTACATGATCGCGTTATTGTAAAACGCTCTGAAGAAGAACGCACTACTGCATCAGGTATTGTAATTCCAGATTCTGCCACAGAAAAACCGGACCAAGGCATAGTAAAAGCAGTTGGCAACGGTAAAAGAGATGACAGCGGCAAAATAAATGCTTTGGATGTGAAAGTTGGCGATAAAGTGTTATTTGGTAAATATTCAGGCCAAACCGTTAAGGTGGATGGCGAAGAACTACTCGTGATGCGTGAAGAAGACATCATGGCGATTGTAGAATAATTACAATTAAATTAAGCATTTACAGGAGAACTTAACATGGCAGCAAAAGACGTAAGATTCGGCGACGAAGTTCGCCAAAAAATGACTAATGGCGTAAATATTCTCGCCAACGCAGTAAAAGTAACTTTAGGCCCTAAAGGCCGTAACGTTGTATTAGAGCGCTCATACGGTGCTCCAACCATCACTAAAGATGGTGTTTCAGTAGCTAAAGAAATCGAACTGAAAGACAAATTCGAGAACATGGGCGCACAAATGGTAAAAGAAGTAGCTTCTAAAACTTCTGACATCGCAGGTGACGGTACAACAACCGCTACGGTTTTGGCACAAGCGATTATTCGCGAAGGCATGAAATCAGTCGCAGCGGGCATGAACCCGATGGATTTAAAACGCGGCATTGATAAAGCGGTTTCAGCTGCTATTGCCGACTTAAAATCCCAATCCAAACCTTGTACTACCAGCAAAGAAATTGCACAAGTGGGTTCTATTTCAGCCAACTCTGATGAATCTATCGGCAAAATTATTGCTGATGCAATGGACAAAGTTGGTAAAGAAGGCGTGATTACCGTAGAAGATGGCTCTGGATTAGAGAGCGAGCTTGACGTAGTTGAAGGTATGCAGTTTGACCGCGGCTACTTGTCACCATACTTTATCAACAACCAAGAACGTCAAATTGCGCTTTTAGACAATCCATACGTGCTATTGCATGATAAAAAAATCTCTAACATCCGCGATTTATTACCCACGTTAGAGCAAGTTGCTAAATCTGGTAGACCATTGCTTATCATTTCTGAAGACGTTGATGGTGAAGCATTAGCCACATTAGTAGTGAACAACATACGCGGCATCTTGAAAACCACTGCAGTTAAAGCGCCTGGTTTTGGTGACCGTCGTAAAGCCATGTTAGAAGATATCGCCATTCTTACTGGTGGCACTGTGATTGCTGAAGAAGTCGGCTTGAAACTTGAAAACGTAACACTAGAGAACTTAGGCCAAGCAAAACGTATTGAAGTGGGCAAAGAAAATACTATCATTATTGACGGTGCAGGCGTTGAAGCCAACATCAAATCACGTATTGCACAAATTAAAACCCAGATCGAAGAAGCAACTAGCGACTACGACCGTGAAAAACTGCAAGAACGCGTGGCTAAACTAGCTGGCGGTGTTGCAGTGATCAAGGTAGGTGCTACAACAGAAATCGAAATGAAAGAGAAAAAAGCCCGCGTTGAAGATGCGCTACACGCAACACGTGCAGCTGTTGAAGAAGGTATTGTTGCTGGCGGCGGCGTTGCATTGATTCGTGCACGCGCTGCAATTGCTAAAGTTAAAGGCGATAACCATGACCAAGATGCTGGCGTAAAAATCGTGTTACGCGCTGTTGAAGAGCCATTGCGTCAGATTGTAGCTAACGCTGGAGTAGAGCCATCGGTAGTCGTGAATAACGTAGAAGCTGGTAAAGGTAACTATGGTTATAACGCGGCGAACGAAACTTATGGCGATATGATAGAAATGGGTATTCTTGACCCAACTAAAGTTACGCGCTCTGCTTTGCAGAATGCAGCTTCTGTTGCTGGCTTAATGTTAACGACAGATTGCATGGTAGCTGAATTGCCAAAAGATGACGCTCCTGCTATGCCTGATATGGGCGGCGGTATGGGTGGCATGGGCGGAATGATGTAGTTCTATGCTTAGCTTCTAGTTTTACCAAAAAAAAGCCTCGCAATTGCGAGGCTTTTTTGTATCTGAAACTAAATTTCATAAAACCATTGTAGAATAATTACAGTTGATTTACACTTCGATGCAAGTCAGTTACAAATTGACCAAGCCCAAAAAAAGCCCCGATTAAGGGGATTAAATCGGGGCAAAATGCCTCATCGTCTAAGGCTTCCGCTCAGGGAGGAAAAAGCGGAAAGATAACAAGGTCTAAACTTTGCTATCATGGAAATTCAGACTGTTAGTGTTTGCCTTAGTTCAACAACTTCACATTTTTTCCTAATAATTTTCGCCATAAGCCATGCGATAATACTGCCATGCAAACTCAATCTCATATCCTCAGCGGTCTCAATGACAAACAACTCGAAGCGGTCACTTTACCGCATCAATCCGCGTTGATATTGGCCGGTGCAGGTAGTGGTAAAACACGTGTACTTACTACTCGAATCGCCTGGCTTATTCAAACCGAGCAGATTTCACCCATGGGCCTAATGGCGGTGACGTTTACCAATAAAGCCGCCAAAGAAATGTTAACAAGACTCACAAGTATGTTGCCAATTAATACACGCGGCATGTGGGTGGGTACCTTTCATGGGCTCTGTAACCGATTATTAAGAGCACATCACCGCGAGGCAGGCTTGCCTAGCACATTCCAAATTTTAGATACTGCAGATCAATTATCCGCCATCAAACGCGTTATGAAGGCCATGAATGTAGATGATGAAAAATTTGTACCCAAGCAAGTGCAGGGCTATATCAATAGTTGCAAAGAAGAAGGTCTGCGCGCGCATTCTGTTGATGCTTACGATGCACACTCACAAAAATTACGCGAGATTTTTGAAGAATACGACAAACAATGCCAACGCGAAGGGGTGGCTGATTTTGCCGAGTTGCTGTTGCGCTGTTACGAGCTTCTTGAGCGCGATGAGCGCATTCGCGACCACTACCAAAACCGCTTCAAATACATACTGGTTGACGAGTTTCAAGACACTAATCGCCTGCAATATTTGTGGCTGAAACTTTTAGCAGGCAAAGAAAATTGCATGTTTGCTGTAGGTGACGATGACCAATCGATTTATGGCTTTAGAGGTGCGCGCGTGGGTAATATGCGCGATTTCGAAAAAGACTTTAAAGTACAGAATATCGTTAAGTTGGAAGAGAACTATCGCTCACACAGCAACATTTTGGATGCCGCCAATGCGATTATTTCGCACAACAAAAACCGTTTAGGTAAAAACTTATGGACTTCCGCTGGCGCCGGTGAACCAGTGAGAGTTTACGAAGCTTATAACGATACCGATGAAGCGCAATTCATCGTGGATGAAGTCAAGATGTTGGCTGCAGAAGGCACAGCGCTTGGCGAAATGGCACTTTTGTACCGAAGCAACGCGCAATCACGCATTCTAGAACACGCGCTATTTTCGGCTAATTTACCCTACCGTGTTTATGGCGGTTTGCGTTTTTTTGAGCGCGCAGAAATTAAACATGCGTTAGCTTACATGCGTCTCATTGCCAATGCCAATGACGACACGGCCTTGCTGCGCGTCATCAACTTTCCCGCACGAGGCATCGGTGCACGCAGTTTAGAGCAATTGCAAGAAGGCGCGCGCCAAAATGGCTGCAGCTTATGGCAAGCAGCTACAAACAAAGTGGGAAATGGCAAAGCGGGCGGCAAAGGCATTGAAGGTTTTGTCGCACTCATACGTGAAATGATAGACCAAGCCTACGGCATTTCTCTGGCGGAAGTGGCAGAACTTGCAATTACCATGTCTGGCTTAAAAGCGCATTATCAAAGTGACCGTGAAGGCGAAGACCGTATTGAAAACCTGGAGGAATTGGTGACCGCAGCGGTGGCATTTACCAACCAAGATTTTGGCAACCACAACAATGTAGATGGCGAAACCGAACAAGATTTAATGACACAATTTTTAAGCCATGCCAGCCTTGAGGCAGGCGAACACCAAGCCAGCGTTGGCAATGAAGCATTGCAATTGATGACCGTGCATGCCGCAAAAGGCCTGGAATTTAAAGCGGTTTTTATTAGCGGTCTGGAAGAAGGCCTGTGTCCACACGAGCAGAGCTTTTCTGAAACGGGTGGCTTAGAAGAAGAGCGGCGTTTGATGTATGTGGCGGTAACCCGCGCCAGACAAAGACTTTACCTAAGTCACGCGCAAAGCCGCATGCTGCATGGACAAGTACGCTATGGCATTCCATCGCGCTTTCTGGATGAAATCCCCGTCGCTTTATTGAAGCGCCTAAATACAAAACCTGCACCAAAATCACCCGGCTACCCAGTGTTTATAACCAACACCGAACACACGCAAGCACAAAGCAAGGCCAGCACATACCCTTACAAAATCGGCCAAAGCGTGCGTCACAGTAAATTTGGCGACGGCGTGGTGGTGAGCTATGAAGGCAATGCAGAAAATTTAGTAATAAAAATCAACTTCGGCCGCGAAGGCTTAAAAACGCTGGCGATGGAATATGCCCGGCTTGAAAAGATATAAAGTCTGAAAAAATTTAAGCAAAAAATATATTAAAACACATGCCGTACGAGGCAATATCCATGCGGCTTGCAGGGCGGCTATTAAAACACTTAAGCCGCTCTAAATACATCGCGATAACTCACATACTGAAACGCTAGCATCAGCGCGGTGGCCAACAATAAGCAACCGAATACCACCAAGGACATCAACATCTGACCCAATACAGGAACCATGCTGCTTATTACACCAGCCACAACGCCCACTATCAACATCAACGCGATGATACCTGCTGTAAGCAACAGCCATGAGACTCCTAGAGCGATGATATATTGCAATGACCCGGCAATACTTGATTTAATGGCTTTAACTAACGAGTAATTATTAAGCGCAATGAGCATGGGCGAAAACCATGTTGCCATCATTAATGGAATTAACAACAAAGTAAGTTTTAACAAAAACGGAAACATTTTTTGCAGGAGTGTCATCATTTGCGATTCGCTCATTGTATCTTTGACCTGAGTCAGCACCGCCAAGCCTTGTATATCGCTGTTCAGCACAAAACTTATCAAAGCGCCATATAGTAAACATGCGCCTCCCAGCCCCATTAATTGCGACATTTTTGGCTTGACCATAGCCACCACCACACTTAAGTTTTGTTGCTTTTTAATATCCGCATTGCGATAAAGCGCAATTGCAACAGCCAAAAAAATTGGCCAGATTAAAATACCAATGAAGGCAAAAAACTGTAAGCCAGGAATCGATGGAACCATCATAAACAAACCTACATATGCCAGTCCCAGCAACAGCCATTTGCTTGGTGCGGTTTTAAACAAAGCCCAACTCTCGGTAACCCAACTAATGCCTGTTTTGGTACGTGATTCGTAAATTGCCATATGATTTTAATCCTAAATCTAAATCCTAGTTAATGTGCCAAATTAATGCGCTAATTGTTGCAATTTAATACGATGCTGCAAAATATGTTTAAAGTGATTGGGATCCTTAACGTGGATGAGTTCACCTTCTGCGGGATAATAATAATCAAACAGTCTCGACAACCAAAAACGCAAGGCCGCACTTCTTAATAGTGCATGCCAGCTTAAACATTCAGCCTCAGTAAATGGCCGCACGGACTGGTAGGCGCCTAAAAAAGCCTGTAATTTTTCATCATCAAAGCTACCCTCTGGTAACACGCACCAATCATTCACCGCAATCGCCACATCGTAAGCTAAGCTATCGTCGCAGGCATAATAGAAATCAATAAAACCGCCTAATTGCTCACCCTCAAACAATACATTATCGCGAAACAAATCCCCATGAATAACGCCATGCGGTAACGAGGTAAAATCTAATTTATCTTGAAAATCTAATTCAGCTTTTAATAAAGCTTGTTCTTCTAAAGTAAGCTTTGACATCACTTGTTGTGCAGTAACATCACGCCAATCAGACCCCATCGGATTATGTGATTTCCTCGCGAAATCTCGCCCTACAATATGCATCTGTGCTAATGTTTTAGCCACCTGTGCGCATTGCGCAATAGTGGGCGTTGCCGTATCACGGCCCCTTAAACAACTTACCATGAGCGCTGGTTTACCTTTTAACACATGTAAACAAAGACCATTTTTATCGGCAATGGGTGCAGGGCAAGGCACCCCATGCTTGGCTAAATACGTCATTAAATCGACAAAATATGGTAATTCTTCCAGCTTGTTTTTCTCAAATATCGTCAGTACATAAGATGTTTGCTCTAAACGATCATTTTGGGTGATTACAAAATAATTGGTATTGGTAATACCCGCTGCAATGGCACGCAGATCAAGTATTTCATCAATAGCAAAATCACGTAGCCAAGAGCGTACTTCATCTAACGTAAGGGTAGTAAAAACAGACATATTGTTGTAAAAATTAAGTGCTTGGAAATTAATAAGAGGGCATAGCCCTCTTATTATTAGAATCTAAAAATAACCCACTTGGGGATGCTTAGTGGTGGGTTAGGACCAACATTTACCCAGCCACCCTCTTGGTCTTCTTTATGCAGATAATAAGGCACGCCATGCGCTGGGGTAACTTTCATCATATACAACTCGCCATTAATACGATATTCCTCAATCGTATCCGTGCCCTTTTTACGAATAGTAATTTGTGGCTCAACCGCACCATTGTCTAGTGGCTCGCCATCAATAACCTTGGGTGGTGGTGGCACATCTTCTAGCGGCTCTGCATTCGCTGGTGAATTAGCCGCCAGCACGTAATGCGGCAACAGCAATGCGGATAACACGCACAGTAGCAAAGTAGATAGTTTCAATTTTTGCATGTTGTCCTCACCAAAAAACAGTTGAATTAGTAGAATCATTTTAACAAAAAGCGCAACAAAACGCGCGTCTTGTTTTTAAATAAACGTTTATAAACACAATAAGTGCTACAAATAAACTTGAATCCGCTCTTCTGCTGCAGATAATTTAAATCCGCGTGTTTCATAATGCTTGAATATTGCGTCTACAATTGCAGCTGGATCATCAATTACCTGAATGAAATCTAAGTCATCGACCGTAATCATGCCTTCATTCACCAAAGTGGTTTTAATCCAATCGACCAATCCGCGCCAAAAAGGCTCGCATACCAAAATAATGGGTATTTTTATAGTTTTACCTGTTTGTACCAGCGTAACCACTTCCATCAGCTCATCCAAGGTACCGAACCCGCCAGGCAGCACCACATATGCGCTCGCATATTTAACAAACATCACTTTACGCATAAAAAAGTGCTTAAAATTTTGGCTAATATCCTGATAGGGATTTTCAGTTTGCTCATGCGGCAACTCAATATTTAATCCTATACTGGATGATTTTCCGCCAAAAGCGCCTTTATTAGCTGCTTCCATAATGCCAGGTCCGCCGCCTGAAATCACATTGAAGCCTGCATCTGACAACAGCCGGGCAATTTGCTCTGCCAACTGGTAATAGGGGCTATTTGGCTGAGTACGTGCACTGCCAAAAATTGAAACAGCCGGTGTGATTTCTTTAAGTCGTTCCGTGGCATCCACAAATTCTGCCATAATCTCGAATGCGTGCCATGACTCGTGCCCAGTTACATGATTACCTAGCGCATCAGGATCAGTGATTTTTGGATTTTTTTTTGCCTCAGCCATAATTTATGTGTCTCGGAAATAATTGAAAGTTTATATGAAAACGTTGTTATTAGTGGATGGTTCATCTTACCTGTATCGAGCTTTTCACGCCATGCCAGATTTGAGAAATCGTCATAACGAACCCACAGGGGCGATTTACGGGGTACTGAACATGCTGCGTCGTTTGCACAAAGATTACGTATGTGATTATAGCGCATGTATTTTTGATGCCAAAGGCAAAACCTTTCGTGACGACATTTACCCTGAATATAAAGCTAATCGCGCCTCAATGCCAGACGATTTACGCACCCAAATTACGCCATTACATGAAGCCATCAAAGCCATGGGCTGGCCACTGATTATGGAGGAAGGCGTAGAGGCGGATGACGTCATTGGCGCGCTAGCCAAACAGGCGGAGCGCGAAGGCGTACACGTGATTATATCGACAGGAGACAAAGATATTTCGCAACTCGTAAATGAGCACGTCACAGTCGTCAACACCATGCGTGATGCTTTCAGAAAAGTGGACGAGGTATTAGATGTCGCTGGCGTTGAGAAAAAATTTGGCATTCCTCCAAGTTTAATGGTTGATTATTTAATGCTAATTGGCGATACCTCTGATAACGTGCCAGGCGTTGAAAAAGTGGGCCCAAAAACTGCCGTGAAATGGCTTAAACAATTCGGCTCATTAGAAAATATCATCACACATGCCGATGAAATCACTGGCGTAGTAGGTGAAAACTTTCGCAAAGCGTTACCATGGCTACCCACTGCACGTGAACTGATTACCATCCGCTGCGATGTCGGCATTCAAGAAAACCTCGCCGACCTTGCTCCGCAGCCACAAGACAAAGCCAAGCTTGCCAAGATTTATGAACACATGGACTTTAAAACTTGGCGACGTGAATTAGATAATAATCAAGCAAATAACATCACAAAAACATCAGCCCCGCAAGCCAGTGTCCATACGGATCCCAGCCCTGCTTTTTCAAGCAAAACAAATGCTGTTTCTTATCAAGCTGTCACCACGCGCAGCTATGAAACGATTTTAACGAATGGACAATTAGATAGCTGGCTAGAAAAACTGCAAAAAGCGGCGTTAGTTTGCTTCGATACCGAAACCACATCGCTCGACCCGATGACCGCAAAAATAGTCGGCATGTCATTCAGCGTGACGGCTGGCAGTGCAGCCTACTTGCCGCTAAAGCACGATTATTTTGATGCGCCTGACCAACTTAATTTTGCTGAAACGCTAGCTAAAATCAAGCTAATTTTAGAAAATCCAGCCATCAAAAAAGTGGGGCAAAATCTTAAGTACGACAAGCACGTGCTCGCTAATCACGGCATCGAGTTAAATGGCATAGCACATGATACCCTGCTGCAATCTTACGTGCTCGAATCGCATAAAACCCATGGCATGGATGATTTGAGCGAACGACATTTAGGATTAAAAACAATCAAGTTTGAAGAAGTGGCCGGCAAAGGTTCAAAACAGGTTAGTTTCAACCAGGTCACTGTAGAAGTAGCAGCTGAATACGCCGCGGAAGATGCCGATATTACCTTGCAGCTACATAATGTTATGTATCCACAAATCTCCGCTGACGCAAAATTAGATTACATATATAGTCAAATCGAAATGCCCGTTTCTGACATTTTATTCACTATCGAACGTAATGGTGTGCTCATTGATGCCGCCATGCTCAACAGCCAAAGTAATGAAATCGGCTTAAAGTTAATTGCGCTAGAAAACCAGGCTTACGAGCTGGCAGGGCAGCCTTTTAATTTGGCCTCACCCAAACAATTACAAGAAATTTTATTCGATAAACTCGGCATTAAACCCACAAAAAAAACGCCTTCTGGTGCGCCTTCTACAGACGAAGATGTATTGCAGGAACTGGCGTTGGACCATCCGCTACCGAAAGTTTTATTAGAATATCGTGGCCTCGCCAAACTCAAATCAACCTACACCGATAAGCTTCCCAAAATGATTAACCCTCATACTGGGCGCGTACATACTAGCTACAACCAAGCAGTGGCGATTACAGGTAGGCTCGCCAGCTCAGATCCCAATTTGCAGAATATCCCTGTAAGAACCCAAGAAGGCCGTCGCATACGTGAAGCGTTTATTGCTCGCAAAGGCAGTGTAATTGTGTCTGCCGATTATTCGCAAATCGAGTTGCGCATCATGGCACATTTGTCGCAAGACGCAGGTATGCTGCAAGCCTTTACAAACAACGAGGATATTCACCGCCATACCGCTGCTGAGGTTTTTGGTGTAGAACGTGACGCCGTAGATAACGAGCAACGCCGCTATGCCAAAGTGATTAATTTTGGCTTGATTTACGGCATGAGTCCTTTCGGGCTCGCACAAAATCTCAATATTGAGCGTAGCGCCGCTGCCAGTTACATCGAGCGCTACTTCGCGCGCTACCCTGGTGTGCGTGCTTATATGCAAAACACCCGCGAAGAAGCTAGGGAAAAAGGTTATGTAGAAACCTATTTTGGCCGTAGATTGTGGGTGCCAGAGATCAATAGCGCTAATGGAATGAGACGAGCTGGAGCAGAGCGCGCCGCCATCAATGCCCCTATGCAAGGCACCGCGGCAGATCTCATCAAACTCGCCATGATTGCCGTGGATAAATGGTTAAAAGATGAAAAACTTCACACCAAACTCATTATGCAAGTGCATGATGAATTGGTGTTGGAAGTACCAGATAACGAAGTGGACTTAGTAATAACCACCCTGCCAGAGCTCATGAAAAACGTGGCAAAACTGGATGTGCCGCTACTAGCTGAAGTTGGCGTGGGCAGTAATTGGGAAAATGCACATTGAAAAGCCCTATTTATGAAATGTAGCGCTGGCTGCGGTGCATGCTGCATTGCGCCTTCAATCAACAGCCCTATCCCTCGCATGCCAAACGGCAAGCCTGCAGGAGTACGCTGTGTGCAATTACTAGATGATTTTCGCTGTGCAATTTTCGGCAAACTAGAGCGCCCTGCTTTTTGTGCGAGCTTGCAACCAAGCAGGGAAATGTGCGGCGAATCACGCAGTGATGCGATTGAATGGTTAAGCAAATTGGAGCAGCTTACCACACCCTATTTTGAAGCCAAAAATTAAACAAAAATTAGCAGTTAGTAGTGTCAAGTCATAGCAATTGCGTATAAAATAGGCAACTTTCCGCCATACATCAAATTAATGCAAATCGGCAATCATATTTTAAAAAATAACCTAATTGTTGCGCCGATGGCAGGCGTGACGGATAGACCATTCCGTCAGCTTTGCAAGAAAATGGGCGCAGGTTTAGCTGTTTCTGAGATGGTAACTTCTAACTCATTGCTTTACGGTAGCGAAAAAACCCGCCGTCGCGCCAATCACGAAGGTGAAGTCGATCCAATCTCGGTACAAATCGCAGGTGCTGACCCAAAAATGATGGCGGAAGCCGCTAGATACAACGTAGATAACGGCGCGCAGATTATCGACATCAATATGGGTTGCCCAGCTAAAAAAATCTGTAACGTAATGGCTGGCTCGGCCCTATTAAAAGATGAACCGCTAGTTTCACAAATTTTAAATGCTGTAGTGGATGCAGTGGACGTGCCTGTGACGTTAAAAATTCGCACTGGTTGGGACAAGCAAAACCGCAATGCAATACAAATTGCCAAAATGGCGGAAGATATAGGCGTGCAGGCATTGGCCATGCATGGCCGCACTCGCGCCTGTGCCTACATGGGCGAGGCTGAATACGAAACTATTGCAATGGTTAAACAAGCGATTAATATTCCACTGATTGCCAATGGCGACATCACCACACCAGAAAAGGCCAGATATGTGCTAGATTACACGGGCGCTGATGCTGTAATGATAGGCCGTGCTGCTCAAGGCCGCCCATGGATTTTCCGCGAAATTGAATATTACCTGAACACAGGTACACACTTACTGCCGCCAACTGTGGATGAAATTCATGCCGTGATGTTAGAGCATCTGCATGATTTATATGGGTTTTATGGTGATCTAGCTGGTATGCGCGTGGCGCGCAAGCATATCTCTTGGTACACCAAAGGGTTAGCTGGTTCGGCACATTTCCGCCATAACATGAATACGTTGCAAACGATTGAATTACAGTTGCAAGCTATTAGCGACTTTTTTGCTGAGCTCAAAACCAAAAATGAACGTTTGGTTTATTCGGAAGACACCAGCAATGATGAACCCGAGGCGCTCGCCGCATAAAAGCGACGTAAAGGACAATAGCGCAATTTATGTGTAATAACAGCAAACTTCAGCAAGCAGTAAGTGAGTCCTTAGAAGACTACTTTTTGCACCTTAATGGAGAGACGCCGCACGCCATCTACGACTTAGTGTTAGCTTGTGTAGAGAAGCCGATGCTGGAATATATTCTGAATAAAGTGGGCGGCAATCAAAGCAAAGCAGCAGAAATATTAGGCTTAAACAGAAATACATTACGCAAAAAAATGGCGCAATATAACCTTCAATGAATTTTTCATATTATTAAGAGTATTACATGGCTGTGATCAAAAGAGCTCTCATCAGCGTCTCAGATAAATTAGGGATACTAGAATTAGCAAACGCATTAACTAAACTAAACGTAGAAATTCTTTCTACAGGTGGAACAGCTAAGCTATTACGTGACAATGGCATCCCAGTGACCGAGGTCAGTGACTATACGGGGTTTCCTGAAATGTTAGATGGCCGTGTGAAAACGCTGCATCCAAAAGTGCATGGCGGCCTGCTCGGCAGACGAGATTTGCCCGAGCACGTTGCCGTAATGCAAGCGCAAGGCATCCCTACTATTGATTTGCTAGTGGTGAATTTATACCCTTTCGAAGCGACCGTTGCCAAGCCAAATTGCTCTCTGGAAGACGCGATAGAGAACATCGATATTGGCGGTCCAGCCATGGTACGCTCCGCTGCCAAAAACTGGAAAGATGTGGCTGTTTTAACCGATTCTGCACAATATGCTGAATTTTTAAGCGAGCTGCAAGCCAATAAAGGCACTATTTCTGGCGAGACTCGATTTAAGCTTTCTGTGGCCGCATTTAACCGCATCAGCAACTATGATGCCGCGATCAGCGACTACCTTTCCAGCTTCAATGCAGATGGCTCACGCAACGAGTTCCCGGCGCAAATGAATAGCCGCTTCGTGAAGTTACAAGATTTACGTTATGGCGAAAATCCACACCAAAGCGCGGCGTTCTACCGCGATTTATGCCCCGCGCCAGGTTCACTGGTAAGCGCGCAACAACTGCAAGGCAAAGAATTAAGTTATAACAATATCGCCGATGCGGATGCCGCTTGGGAGGCTGTTAAAAGTTTCAATTCAACCGCCTGTGTGATAGTGAAACACGCCAATCCATGTGGTGTGGCACTGGGCAAAGATGCGCTTGAAGCTTATAGCAAAGCCTTTCAAACCGACCCAACTAGCGCCTTTGGTGGCATTATCTCCTTTAATGTGATGGTAGATAAAGTCACTGCTGAAGCAGTGAGCAAACAATTTGTAGAAGTGTTGATTGCCCCTGATTATACGAGCGATGCCTTGGCGATTTTTGCCGCAAAAGCCAATGTGCGCGTTCTTAAAATAGAGTTGCCAAAAGGCGGCAACACCCCTTGGGAGCAAGGCCGCAACTCACATGACAGCAAACGGGTGGGTTCTGGATTACTGATTCAAACTGCGGATAATCACGAAATTTCACTCTCTGACTTAAAAATCGTCACCAAAAAACAGCCTACCCCGCAACAAATGGCAGATTTATTATTTGCGTGGAATGTCGCTAAGTATGTGAAAAGTAACGCGATTGTATTTTGCGGCAACGGTATGACGCTGGGCGTGGGCGCAGGCCAAATGAGCCGTGTCGATAGCACCAAAATCGCAGCGATCAAAGCACAAAATGCAGGCTTGTCACTCAAAAATTCCGTTGTTGCATCTGATGCTTTCTTTCCGTTTCGCGATGGCATAGATGTGCTGGCCGAGGCAGGCGCAGTGTGCGTCATTCACCCAGGCGGTAGCATGCGTGATGATGAGGTAATTGCTGCAGCAGACGAACTCGGTTTGGCGATGGTATTAACAGGCATTCGCCACTTCAGGCACTAAAAGATGAAAATATTAGTTATCGGTAGTGGTGGTCGCGAACATGCGCTAGCCTGGAAAATAGCGCAAAACAAAGAAGTAAGCCGTGTTTATGTTGCACCTGGTAATGCAGGTACTGCGACGAACCCTGACATGATGAATGTGCCCATTAGCAGTGTACAAGACTTACTCGATTTTGCAAAAAAAGAGCAAATTCACCTCACCATCGTCGGTCCAGAAGCACCACTCTCTCAAGGTGTTGTCGATATATTTCGTGCTGCAGGCTTGAAGATTTTTGGCCCAACCAAAGCTGCAGCGCAATTAGAAAGCTCAAAGGATTTTGCCAAAGCCTTTATGGTGCGACATCATATCCCAACTGCCGCCTATGCGACGTTTATCGATGCAAAACTTGCACACGATTATGTGGACCAACAAGGCGCACCGATCGTGATTAAAGCTGATGGCCTAGCCGCTGGCAAAGGCGTTGTGGTTGCGATGAATGAAACTGAAGCGCATGTTGCGATTGATGCCATGCTGTCGAACAACAAGCTTGGCTCAGCGGGCGCACGCGTAGTGATTGAAGAGTTTTTAACCGGTGAAGAAGCCAGTTTCATCGCCATGGTAGATGGCAAAAATATTCTTTCACTTGCCACCAGCCAAGACCACAAACGCTTGCTAGATGGCGACCAAGGTCCGAATACTGGAGGGATGGGCGCATACTCTCCCGCTCCAGTGGTGACACCTGAAATCCACGCCCGCACTTTACGTGAAGTTATTCGTCCGACTGTGGAAGGCATGTCAAAAGATGGCATTCCGTACACCGGCTTTTTGTATGCCGGCTTGATGATTTCGCCCAATGGTAGCATCAAAACATTAGAGTTTAATTGCCGCATGGGCGACCCAGAAACGCAGCCGATTATGTTGCGTTTGAAATCAGACTTTGTAACGCTGGTTGAACACGCAGTTGCAGGTACTTTAAACCAAGTCGAGGCAGAATGGGACCGTCGAACTGCTCTGGGCGTAGTAATGGCCTCAGCCAACTATCCTGAATCACCAAGGCTTGGCGATGAAATTACAGGTTTGCCAAAAGTACTCGTCGACGCACAGGTTTTTCATGCTGGAACTCAACTCGTTAATGGCAAAGTAGTGACTAGCGGTGGACGTGTGTTATGCGTGACTGCACTTGGTGAAACAGTAAAATTTGCACAACAACAAGCTTACAGAATCATTGAAGATATTAAATTTGATGGAGCGCAATTCCGCACAGATATTGGCTACCGCGCCATCAAAGGCTGAACAATTGAACACTCAGCCAGTATTAAATTATTTACAAAGCTTACAATCAAAAATTGTTGAAGCCGTAGAATTGGTCGATGGTAAAAACTTTCTACAAGATAGCTGGCAACGCCCTGAAGGAGGTGGCGGCAACTCTTGCATGCTAGAAGAAGGCAATGTATTTGAGCGCGCCGGCGTCGGCTTTTCTCACGTATTAGGTAACAAACTCCCGCCTTCTGCCAGTGCAGCGCACCCAGAAGCTGCTGGCCGCCCGTGGGAAGCCATGGGGGTGTCACTGGTATTTCATCCGCGCAATCCTTATGTGCCAACAGTGCACATGAATGTACGTTTTTTTGTAGCAAAAGCGAAGAGCAGCACAGAATCTGATATCTGGTGGTTTGGCGGCGGCATGGATTTAACCCCCTATTACGGTTTTGTAGAAGACTGCGTCCATTTCCATCATATCAATAAAACTGCACTAGATACTTTTAATCCAGATTACTACCCAAAATTTAAAAAAGAATGTGATGAGTATTTTTACATTAAGCATCGCAAAGAACCTCGTGGCATAGGTGGTATCTTCTTTGATGACTTTAATGAATTAGATTTTGAACAAAGTTTTGCATTACAACGTGCGGTGGGTGACAGTTTCTTGAACGCCTATCTACCTATTGTGCAACGCCGTAAAGACACCCCTTACGGCGAGCGTGAACGTGATTTTCAATCTTACCGTCGCGGGCGTTATGTGGAATTTAACCTAGTTTATGACAGAGGCACTTTATTCGGTCTGCAATCAAATGGCCGCACCGAGTCTATTTTGCTCTCAATGCCACCGATTGTGAAATGGCGTTATGACTGGAAGCCGGAGAATGGTAGTACAGAAGCAAAGCTTTACACTGATTTCTTAATTGATAGAGACTGGTTGTAATTACTGTAAACTTGCAGTAATTAGGGAGATTTAAATGCTAAAAAAGCTTCTACGCACCAAACACATAACACCCCACGGCAGCAGCGGCCTAAAAAAATGCCTCACTGCTTTTGACTTGGCATTATTAGGTATTGGTTGCGCCATCGGTACCGGCATATTTGTTCTGACCGGTATCGCAGCTGCTACCCAGTCAGGTCCTGCAGTGGTGTTGTCATTTGTGTTTGCAGGTGTTGCATCTGCTTTTGCTGCGCTTTCCTATGCAGAACTGGCTGCCTCGGTGGGCGGATCTGGTAGCGCATATGGCTATAGTTACGTGGCTTTTGGCGAATTTATTGCTTGGGTAATGGGATGGATTTTACTGCTGGAATACGGTGTGGGTGCCGCCGCTGTGGCTAATGGTTGGGCAGGTTACTTCATCAATACAATGGCGAATTTTAATCTCCTCTTGCCCGAGGCACTAACAAAATCACCCATGATGGGAGGAAGTATCAATCTGCCCGCCTTTGCCATTATTTGGGTGTTGACTATCTTGCTCATTATCGGCGTCAAGGAAAGCGCACGCTTTAACAATATTATTGTCGTAATAAAGCTGTGTACTATCTCCATATTCATTGCGCTCGCCAGTATGCACGTCAATAGCAATAACTGGCATCCTTTTATGCCGTTTGGCTGGTTTAGTACATTAGATAACGGTAAGAATATAGGTGTTTTAGCCGGCGCTTCATTAGTGTTCTTTGCTTATTTCGGATTTGATGCTGTCTCTACTGCTGCAGAAGAAGCTAAAAATCCTCAGCGTGACTTACCTATTGGCCTATTAGCTTCACTGGCTTTTTGCACGGTGGTGTATATTATCGTGTCAGGGCTTCTCACAGGCATCGTGCCTTACAGCGAACTTAACACCTCATCACCTGTAGCTTATGCCCTATCAAAGATAGGCTATACTTGGTCATCGACACTCGTAGCTACCGGCGTACTCGCCGGTCTAATTACTGTATTGTTAGTATTACTTTACGGCTTGACACGTATCTTATTCGCAATGAGTCATGATGGTTTAATTTCACCTGTTTTTTCTAAAATCAATCCCGACAGACAAACCCCTACCCGTATTATTTTAATGTGCGGCTTTGTAGTTTCTTTAGTGGCGGGCTTTATACCATTAGGCGAACTGGCCGAAACCGTGAATATCGGGACTCTTGCGAGCTTTGTGATGGTATGTGTAGGTGTAATCGTTTTGCGCATCCGTCAGCCCAATTTACATCGTCCCTTTAAAAACCCATGGAATCCACTGATTCCAATATTGGGCATATTATCATGCGGCGCACTCATGACTTTTTTACCAGCAGCTACCTGGCACCGTTTTTTACTATGGATAGTGGCTGGGGTTGTATTTTATTTTATTTACTCATTCAATCACAGCAAACTCAATCACTAATGACCAAATAAAAAAGCCAGCTTTTGAGCTGGCTTTTTAGTTCAATCACTCAAGTTAAAGCGATAATACCCACTCAACGATTGTTTTAATATCTTCATCTTTTACTTGTGGACTATTTGCTGGCATAGGCATATCACCCCACACGCCTTTACCACCTGCCTTAACTTTAGCAATCAAGCGAGCTTCTGCGCCCTTATCACCCTTGTATTTGGCAGCAACATCTTTATATGCCGGGCCTAATATTTTGTGGTCTACGCTGTGGCAAGCCAGACAACCGCTTTTTTGTGCTAGTGCAGTTGCATCAGCAGCGTTAACTTGGCCCGCTAACAACATAGTTGCTAGTGCAATTATTGATAATAAAAATCTCATGCTATCTCCTTGAATTATTGTAAAAATATGCAATTCGTTTGCAACTATATCATACCTATTATTTACAAATGTACAATAGCCTTAGTTGGGTTTGTAGCTACAGCGCAGTTAATAATTGCTGTAATTCATTCATACTAGGTGAGCATACAACGCCCTTACACACCCATGCGTTGACATCATTTGTATAATTTCTTTGTAAAGTTTGTGGCAACTCGGTAGCGTTTTTACCCAGATAAAAAAATAAATGGTGTGGGTAATACGTTTGATTCAACATCTCGCGCCAAGCCGCCATTTTATTAGCCCCACCGCTTATAATCACGATAGTAGGCGGCGTTATAAATTCTTCCAAAGCATGACATAAACTTGCACAAGCTGCAGGATTGTGCGCAAGGCTGGAATCAAACGCTTTTAAGCTACGCTCTGCCGCCTGCAAATATCGCGTTTCTCCTAAAACATGCCCAAGCCTTTGCAAAGCCACCACAGCAATGCCATTGCCATTCGGCGTTGCGTTGTCGTAACCTTGTTTTGGCCGATGAATCAAGGTTTCATGCGTGTGACTAGTGAAATAAAATCCACCCTCCTCACTTTCAAAATTTTCCAGCAAAGCCTCCGCTAAATCCTCAGCGAACGATAAATCTTTTGCTCGGTAATTGGCTTGCAAACACTCAATCAGCGCATCCAACAAAAAAGCGTAATCATCTAAATAGGCATTTAAATGCGCTTGATAATTTCCTTTACCATCATCTTTACAAGTTGCGAACAAATGCTCATCTACCCATAATTTTTCATGGATAAAATCCACCGTACCTTGCGCCAGTTTCGTCCAATCTGGCCGATTAAGCACACGCCCAGCTCGTGCTAAGCCTTTAATCGCCAACGCATTCCAGCTGGTTAAAATCTTATCGTCTCGCCCTGGATGTGGCCGTTTTTCACGCGCCGTAAATAACTTATTTTGTGCACTTAAATAGAGCCTTGTTTCGACCTGCTCTGGAGGCCTAGCAAAATAAGGGTGCCAGACATGCGCTTCGAAATTCGGTGCACGATCAAAACCAAAACATGCCCTTGCAACCAAAAACTCTTCCGGCGTTAGCAAAGCTTTTATCTCATCTTGTTGCCACAGATAAAACAAACCCTCTTCTGTATGACCATTCTCATCAAGCGAGTCCGCATCAAGCGATGAATAAAACGCACCCTGTGACGATAACATTTCGCGTTGTAGCCAAGCTACCGTTTCTTCGACGACTTGTTGGTAACGCGGATTTTTGCTGATTTGCCAGGCATCTGTGTACAAAAAAAGTAGTTGCCCATTATCGTAGAGCATTTTTTCAAAGTGCGGAATATTCCATTTTTCATCCACGCTGTAACGGCAAAAACCGCCGCCAATTTGATCATAAATGCCACCATTCGCCATTGCCGATAACATTTGTAAAGCCATGTCTTCTGCCTGTTTGTTACCTACTTTTGCTGCATGCAATAGCAAAGTAATATTTGCTGGGTTTGGAAATTTTGGTGCTGAACCAAAACCACCATGTTCAAAATCAAAGGTACTTTCCAACGTAGTGAATGCTAACTTTAAGGTACTTTCACTTGCGCTTAATACGCTACTTGGCATAGGAATCGTGCGCTTCAGCGCATCGGCTAATTGGCTATTTTGAATCGCCAAATCGCCTTTTCGTTCATGATAGAACCGCGCAACACGTGGAATTAAATCGGCAAAGCCAGGTAATTGATAACGCGGTGTTTTAGGAAAGTATGTGCCAATAAAATATGGTTGTTGCTGCGGTGTCAAAAACACCGTGAGTGGCCAGCCGCCGCTATGATTCGACATCATGCTGTGGGCAGTTTGATAGATTTGGTCAATATCAGGACGCTCTTCACGATCCACTTTGATATTAATGAAGTGCGTATTCATAACCGCCGCAACTTGGGGATCTTCAAACGATTCATGCGCCATTACATGGCACCAATGACAAGCAGAATATCCAATTGAAAGCAGGATTGGCTTGTCTTGCTCACGCGCTAAAGTAAGTGCTTCCTCACCCCAAGGGAACCATTCTACCGGGTTATCAGCATGTTGCAGTAGGTAGGGGCTTGTTTCCTCTGCAAGGTGATTACTCATGGAAACTAAAGCGTTTCTATATGGTACTCAGCACTAATCACATGGGTGCGGCCTGGATTGATCACTACCATATTCTCCAGCGCATTGGTCGTTTCTACGCACACGGTCTTCCGCCATTCATCCGCCTCGCCCATATCACCCATCTGGGCCGCTTTTTCAGCTCCTGGGCTCCATACCACAGTCGTATCACTGCCTGATTTCGATACATGGATGATGCGGTTGTACCCCGTATCGTGTACAGCACAATCGCTGCTATGGTTGATGAACACACGGTCAAACTCACCGTCATCGAAAGTAAGTGAGTTATGCTCTACATGGCGCTCATACTTAAGTATCTTATCGGCATACACGCAATCTTGCATTCCGGTTATTTTGATATTCTCAATATCACTAATATTGAGATACGTATGAAATGCCTCGCCTATGACAAAGGGGTGATCCGCCTTGTTGGTAGTTGACATTTCAATACGCAATCTGCGTCCGACCGTTATAGTAACGGTAAGCACATAGGGATATGACAATTGGCGTTTTGCCTCGGGTGTATCCATCATCTCCAAGATAATTCGCGTAGCGCCGGTAGGCGTAGCATCAACATCCATAACTCGCCAAGGAATTACGCGCGCAAAACCATGTGGACAAAAAGTACTATCGGTCGGATGTGCGCCGAACCATGGCCAGCAAATGGGCGCGCCTCCACGAATTGAGCGCCCTTTAACAAATCGCGCATTGCTCGAAAGCCACAATACTGGCTGGGCTAAAAATTTAGGATGCCAACTAATCACCTGGGCACCCTGTAAGGCGATTTTTGCTGTCGCTAAAGGATTATCAATTTCCAGATACTGCTGGCCATTCTCATCTTGCGTTTGCATGATATGCGCATGCAGTTTCAAACGCTTCTGCGTTAAAGGTAAATTAGTTTGTGCTGTCGCTTCCATATCCATCACTTATCAACTTTAATATTCAATATACTATTTTTCAATTTGCGAGACATCACGTACCGCGCCGCGAGCCGCACTGGTGCTCATTGCTGCGTATGCCCGCAAAGCCGGCGTTACATGACGTTCACGATTTACTGGCTTCCAGGCATCCCTACCTTTATTCTCCATTTTTGCACGGCGATGAGACATTTCTTCATCTGTAATTGCCAAGTGTATGGTGCGGTTTGGAATATCAATTTCAATCGAATCGCCTTCTTCCACCAAGCCAATAGCGCCGCCTTCTGCCGCCTCTGGTGAGGCATGGCCAATACTCAGGCCTGATGTTCCACCTGAAAAACGCCCATCCGTGAACAAAGCACACACTTTTCCCAAATCTTTCGATTTTAAATAAGAGGTCGGATACAGCATCTCCTGCATACCAGGGCCACCACGAGGACCCTCATATCGAATCACCACCACATCCCCCGCAACTATCTTATCGGCAAGAATTGCTTCGACTGAAGCCTCTTGCGATTCAAAAATACGCGCACGTCCGGTAAATTTTAAAATGCTGTCATCCACGCCTGCAGTTTTTACAATGCAGCCATCCAGCGCAATATTGCCATATAGCACAGCCAAGCCGCCATCTTTGGAATACGCATTGGCAACATCGCGGATGCAACCATTGGCACGGTCTAAATCTAGATCTGGCCACAACATGCTTTGACTGAATGCTATCGTCGTGGAAATGCCGCCTGGTGCTGCGCGATAAAATTTCTTCACTTCTTCGTCAGTCGTCGTTGTGATGTCCCATTTATCCAAAGCTGCGCCCATACTGGTTGAGTGCACAGTAGAAATATCACGATGAATCAGCCCTCCTTTGCTTAATTCTGCCAATATCCCCATCACACCACCCGCGCGGTGCACGTCTTCCATATGGTATTTTTGCGTCGCAGGCGCCACTTTGCTCACACACGGCACCTTGCGTGAAATGCGGTCAATATCAGCCATAGTAAAATCCAGCTCTGCCTCGTGGGCAGCGGCCAGCAAATGCAATACTGTATTGGTCGAGCCGCCCATTGCCACATCCAAGCTCATGGCATTTTCAAAAGCTTTAAGCGTGGCAATATTGCGTGGCAACACGCTGTAATCATCTTGCTCATAATGGCGCTTCGCAAGCTCCACAATCAAGCGCCCAGCCTGCAAAAATAATTGTTTTCGTGCACCGTGAGTGGCAAGCGTAGAGCCGTTCCCAGGCAAGCTCAACCCTAACGCCTCGGTTAGGCAGTTCATCGAATTAGCTGTAAACATGCCAGAACATGAACCGCAAGTCGGACAAGCCGAACGCTCGATCGCCTCTGATTTCTCATCTGAAACTTTGCTGTCGGCAGCCGCTACCATGGCATCGACTAAATCCAGCTTCAAAGTATCGCCTTGCCAGTTTACCTTGCCTGCTTCCATCGGCCCACCGGAAACGAACACTACCGGAATATTCAAGCGCAAAGCCGCCATTAACATGCCCGGAGTAATTTTGTCGCAGTTAGAAATGCATACCAAAGCATCAGCGCAATGCGCATTGACCATATACTCGACACTGTCTGCAATTAAATCGCGGCTTGGCAGGCTATACAACATACCGCTATGCCCCATGGCAATGCCATCATCCACCGCAATGGTATTAAATTCTTTCGCCACCCCACCCGCTTTTTCAATCTCACGCGCTACCAATTGGCCTAAGTCTTTTAAATGTACATGTCCAGGCACGAATTGCGTGAATGAGTTAGCAATCGCAATAATGGGCTTATCAAAATCTCCTTCTTTCATGCCTGTGGCGCGCCAAAGTGCGCGAGCGCCTGCCATATTGCGGCCGTGGGTAGTAGTACGAGAACGATAAACAGGCATGCCAGTAACCTTAAATGCAATTAGGATTGTCTAAATTTAAACCTTATAATATACATTTTACCGCATTCCTAAGTATAAATTATGTTTAATACACCAATAATTCACCCACAATTTGACCCGATTGCTTTACATATCACCGATAGCTTCGGCATTCACTGGTATGGATTAATGTATTTAACAGGTTTTTTAACTTTTTTGTTTCTGGGTAGATACCAAGTCAAACACAAGTCCTGGTTTGGCTGGACAAATACCATGCTGGATGACGCCTTGTTCTACGGAGCTTTAGGTGTTATTTTGGGCGGCAGAATAGGTTATGTATTGTTCTACCAATTTAGCAATTTTATGCAACATCCATTGGATATTTTTAAAATTTGGCAAGGCGGCATGAGTTTTCATGGCGGTTTTTTGGGTGTGCTAATCGCCATGTTTTTCTTCACCAAAAAATATCCTCAAAAATGGTTGAAGATTATGGATTTCGTTGCACCCCTTGTCCCTATTGGATTAGGGGCTGGCAGGATGGGTAATTTTATCAATGGCGAATTATGGGGCCGTGCGACCAATTCATCATATGGCATGATTTTTCCGCAGGTAGACAATATTGCACGTCATCCATCACAACTTTATGAATTTGCATTAGAAGGCATCACCTTGTTTTGTATTTTGTGGTGGTATTCTCGCAAGCAACGCCCAGTTGGCGCAATATCGGCACTGTTTTTAATCGGCTATGGCGGTTTTAGATTTTTGGTGGAATTTACCAGAGAGCCTGATAGCTACTTAGGTTTATTGCAACTTGGTTTGAGTATGGGGCAATGGCTAAGCTTGCCAATGATATTGATTGGGGTTTGGATGTGGTTTCAATCAAATAAAAATCGGTTTAATTAATAATAAATCTAAATTTTATTGATGAAAATTGAACGTTCTTAATAATTATTCAACACCAAAATCCTGAATAGGATATTAATTTAATGTAAGATTTATTACAAATCAAGCAGTTAAAAACAATAATTTCAACATTTACATTCTTCAAATTGGCATGTGCTTTGCATATTAATAACTGTAGCCAATTTAGGATGAATAAAAATGAAAAACTTATTTGAAAAATTATTTAAAAAAGAACCGCAATTTAATTACATCATTGCAGAATATCAACCATTAAAAACAACCTCGCTAGAAACTGTCATGAGAACAACTGAACATGAGATTGACGAGCCTGAGACTAGCGACGAAATGGATATTGATAGAATCTATCAGCGTTCATAGGCAAATGATATTGTGCATGTGTTATTGCTAGCAACAGCGCTTTACACCTTTCCACTTGCCATCTTGCCATTGCCTAAAAAATTCTTCACGACTTAAAAGCGGAGCAGTAGTTTCAGAGGCTCCACTTTCTACATGATGATCTAAGAAATGTTTCAAATAACGCTCATACGCGTCATCGCCAGAAAGCTGGCGAATCATAGGCCAAATACAGTGCCAAAAATTTTTAACCCTTTTGATCATTGATTTTACTCTTGGTTAATCTCTTACCCACGAATCATCCAATTGCGTTGCTCTGTATGGCACTTCTGATAATGGCAACACTGGCTTATCTTTTAAGCAATAGATACAAACTGCCAGCATATCAATAATCACCACCCACAACACAGTGACAAAGAACATGGTTAAATATGCATCTAAATGCTGGTTAAATATCAGCTGAGGCGCGACTGCGGCTTTATCTGCAGGTAATACGCCATTTGCAAGTTTGCTGCTTAAATCATTAGCCGCTGCAAAAAACCCCACGCGTATATCATCACTGAATATTTTCTGCCACGCCGCGGTGGAGGTAATGGTGACAAGCCATGCTAGTGGCAAACCCGTCACCCAAGCATATCTCAATTTCCCTGATTTCACCAAAATCCCTGTCGATACGCATAAGGCAATGGCAGCCAACATTTGATTCGCAATGCCAAACAACGGCCATAAAATATTCACACCACCATTCGGATCAATCACACCGATATATAAAAAATAACCCCAACCTGCTACCACCAGCGCACTGGTAATTATCACCGATGGCATATAAGAAGTTTCACCCAGTTTTTTGATAAAGTTTCCCAACATGTCCTGTAGCATAAAGCGACCTACGCGTGTGCCGGCATCTAGCGTGGTAAGAATAAAAATCGCCTCAAACATTATGGCAAAGTGATACCACAGCGCCAGTAAACTTTTACCAAATGCATTGCCAAATATACTCGCCATGCCAACGGCCAAGCTTGGCGCGCCACCTGTGCGGGCAAACAAACTACTTTCGCCCATATCTTTGGCAAGTTGATTCATTTGCTCAACTGTTACGGCAAAACCCCAGCTATTGATTTTTGCAACAGCATCAATCGCTTCCTTGCCCACTACTCCTGAAGGGCTATTGATAGCGAAGAAAACGCCAGGCTCTAACACTGTAGCGGCTATCATCGCCATAATCGCTACAAAAGATTCCAGCAACATCGCACCATAGCCAATCATGCGTATGTCGCGCTCGTTACCTAATAATTTTGGCGTAGTACCAGATGAAATAAGAGCGTGAAAGCCTGAAATCGCGCCACATGCAATGGTAATAAACACGAAAGGAAAGAGCTTGCCACCAAAAATCGGCCCTGTGCCATCGGTAAATTGTGTCAGCGCCGGCATGTGAATTTCTGGACGCATCATTACGATAGCGATGGCGAGCGCAACCACCGTGCCGAGCTTCATATAAGTCGATAAATAATCGCGCGGTGCAAGCAACAACCATACAGGAAGCACCGCGGCGGCAAAGCCATAAACAATAATCGCGTAAGCCAGCGGTAAGCCTTCGTGATCAAATAACGCACGCAATGTCTCATTGTGATCTACCCAGCCGCCAGCCAATACAGAAAGCAATAACAACACCACGCCAATCGCAGAGGCTTCCAACACACGGCCGGGACGAATGCTGCGCATATAAAGCCCAATAAACATGGCGATTGGAATAGTCGCAGCCACGGTCGACGTCGCCCACGGACTGTGTTTCATGGCATTCACCACCACCAAACCCAGTACAGCGATGAGTATAATCATAATCATAAACGTACCTACCAAGGCAGCCGTACCACCAATCACCCCAATTTCATCACGCGCCATTTGCCCCAAACTGCGTCCATCACGACGAATAGAGAAAAACAGCGTGACCATATCTTGCACCGCACCGCCAAGTACCGCGCCGATCAGTATCCACAATGTTCCGGGCAAATAGCCAAATTGCGCCGCTAGCGTTGGCCCAACTAGCGGCCCCGGCCCAGCAATCGCTGCGAAATGATGCCCGAATACGACCCATTTATTAGTGGGAATAAAATCGCGTCCATTATCCAAGCGCTCGGCAGGCGTTGCGCGCGTTTCATCAATCACTAACACTTTCGTGGCAATCCAGGCCGCATAAAATCGATACGCAATAGCGTAAATACACACTGCCGCAGTAATCAGCCACAGCGCATTGATGCTCTCGCCGCGGTTTAGCGCAATCGTACTTAACGCAATAGTACCCAGCAAGCCAACTGCCAACCAAATTATTATTTTGAGATTCTCATTCATATGCTAAGTATAAATCAGCTGAAAAATTATTTAAGCAATTGCATAATTTAATTTTGGTACAATATAAGCTACTAAAATCATTCAAGCATGGCGCCAGCCTTAGTTCTTGCGGCAACATACAATAAATATGACAACCCATAAAGTCGGTCGAAACGACCCATGCCCTTGTGGTAGCGGTAAAAAATACAAGCAATGTTGCGAGCAAACAGGCGCAGCCCCCAAGCAATCTGTGCCTATCAACTTTCACCCACAACAAGCGCTGCAAAGCGCGATAACGCATCATCAAGCAGGCAATTTAGTGCTAGCCGAGACGCTTTATAAACAAGTGCTGCAGGCCTCACCGAATCAGCCAGATGCCTTGCACTTATTAGGTTTAATTGCCAAACAAAAAGGCGACCATAAAACCGCTATTCAGCTCATGCGCAAAGCATTGAGCTTCAACCCAAACTACGTTGAGGCTTACGTTAATTTAGGCGCGACTTTGCAAGAACAACACAACTTAACTGAATCCGCAGATTGTTACCGTAAAGCATTAACACTGCGACCAAACTACGCCGAGGTGCACAGCAACTTGGGGGTGGTTTTAAAAGCGCAAGACAATGTGCCAGAAGCAGCCGAAAGCTTTGTGCGTGCTATTGCGCTTAAGCCTGATTTTGCCGAGGCCTTTGCCAATTTAGACTCACTCTTAAAAGAAATGACCGAGCCGGCTGAGGCATTGGTTTATTACCGTAAAGTATTGGCAATAAGCCCTAAGCTGATTGCGGCGCAGCAAGGTGCTTACTTGGCCCTGAGCCGTACCGTTCCCGAATGGCATGTGCCGATGATGAACGAAAAAAATCGTAACCAGTCTTATTTTGATGCACTTGAATCGGTTATCACGCCAAATTCAAAAGTGTTTGAAATCGGCACTGGTTCTGGCCTGCTGGCCATGATGGCAGCCAAGCTTGGCGCAAAGCAAGTCACCACCTGCGAAGCCGTGCCGCTGATTGCTGAAACCGCGCGGCAAATCATAAAAGATAACCAATTTGAAAACACCATCGAAGTGATAGCCAAAAAATCCGTCGATGTCGAGGTGGGAAAAGACATGCCAGAACAGGCAGATATTCTGGTTTCAGAGATATTTTCTAGCGAATTATTAGGTGAATATGTACTGCCTAGCCTAGAAGATGCCAAGCGCCGCCTGCTAAGGCCACAAGGCAAGATTATCCCCGCCGTAGGCAGCATTATGATTGGCCTATTCACAGGTGACGGTATCAGGCACAACTTAATCGTGGAAGACTCGTTCGGATTCAATTTGCAGCATTTTAATACCATCGTTTCAAACAAGCGCATGATCGCCAGAAACGACTTGAATATCGAGTTGCTGAGTGACGACATTGAAGCATTTAATTTCGATTTTGAAGGCGAAGATTACTTCCCCAGTCAAAGCAAAACTTTACGCATCCCTGTCAAAACCGCAGGCCTTTGCTACGGCATTGTGCAATGGATGCGGCTAGACATGAATGGCAACCAAAAAGTGATGTTTGAAAATCACCCATCGCAAACATCCAAAGTCTCTAACTGGCAACAATGCGCCTATTTATTCGATAAGCCGATTAATGTGTTAGCTGACCAAGTTGTTGTTATAAATGCCGCGCACGACCGTGTAGTCCCTTGGTTTTACTTAGATAAAGTTGAATAATACATTTTTTATTTCAGAAGGAATCATTTTAACCAGCCTATTTCACGCGCAGTCTTTTCACCAATTAGTGTCTGCCCCAAGCTTTTAGGTATTTCAGCTTCCGTTTCGCTAATTGGAACGCGACCACCCATTAATTCAGCAAAATCTTGTGGATAGCGCGGATATTTTTCAGGTTCAGCAAAACCATTTGGGTAAATAGGCAACGTTGTATTTAAATCATACTTATCAGTTGCGGTAAGTGTATGCAGCAGCTCATGCCCCAATATCACCAAATTTTGTTTGGCATAGGTACTGCTGCCAAATAGATTTACCCTGCCAATACGGCCTTTATTAAGGGCAGTAGAATGAGCTAGTGCAGCGCTGGTAACTGGGTTATAGTACAACAAGTAAAGTCGAATGTCTGGCCTAACGTTTACTTTTGGGCTGTTATTCCAGGCAAACCAGCGAAATTTTAAACTCCAGATAATGGCGCCTAACGTACTGCCCACATTAGGCGGTGCAGGCGGAATTTCATTCACGACATCGCCTAACTGTACTTCAATTGGGTGGCGCAAGCCCACTTTATAACGCGAAGCTTCTTCGGCATAATAATCAACCAATGGCTCAAAATCGTTACGGGTTAATGTTTTAATATAATTTGCAACCTCATTGCTGCCATCTGCATTCACAGGATAAACCGCTACATAAAAATTATGTTTCCAACTTAAATCAGCCTTATCTCGATAGGTTTGCTGAATGACTGTTGCCAAAATAATTAACAAAACAAAAATTCTAATTTTTTTCCACATAGATTCCACACAACAGATTTTTAATGAATATTATCAGCATTAATCATTTATCGCACACGTCGCTATTCAATAGGCTTTCATATAAAATCACTATATGGCTCAAGCAAACAAAAAAATTGTATTAGGCATTACTGGCGGTATCGCGGCTTACAAAGCGGCTGAGCTCGTACGCCTATTGGTTAAAGCCAATATCGAGGTAACTGTGGTGATGACGGAAGGCGCTTGCAAATTCATTACGCCTATGACCATGCAGGCATTATCTGGGAAGCCTGTATTTGTTTGCATGTGGGATAGTAGCATCAGCAATGGCATGCCGCATATTGAGCTGAGCCGCGAAGCGGATTCGATTTTAATCGCCCCGGCAAGCGCTGAATTTATCGCAAAATTGGTGCATGGCCGTGCTGATGATTTGCTTTCAACCCTATGTCTTGCACGCGATTGTCCATTATTAGTTGCACCCGCCATGAATAAACAAATGTGGGAAAACCCCGCCACGCAACGTAATATTGCTCAGCTTAAAAAAGATGGTGTAACTATTTTTGGACCAGATAGCGGCGAGCAAGCCTGTGGCGAAATCGGCCTAGGTCGCATGCTGGAAGCAGAAGAATTGCTGGCGCTTGTTCAAGCCCACTTTACGCCTAAGTTATTGTCTGGCAAACGCGTGCTGATTACCGCTGGGGCCACGCTGGAGATGATAGATCCTGTACGAGCCATCACCAATTTAAGCACTGGCAAAATGGGCTATGCTTTGGCTGTTACTGCTGCGGATATGGGTGCGGACGTAACTTTGGTGAGCGGCGCAACCACTCTAAAGGCACCTAAAAACGTAAGAAATATAAGTGCAACAAGTGCGAAAAGCATGTACCAAACAGTGATGAGTAATATCAAGAATCAGGATATTTTTATCAGTGTTGCTGCGGTAACAGATTATTCGCCAACAAAACAAAGTGCTCAAAAAATCAAAAAAAGTGAGCCGTCACTTACTTTAGAACTAACTAAAAATAAAGATATTTTGGCAGAAGTTGCCAGCTTGCCTAATGCCCCGTTCTGTGTAGGCTTTGCAGCTGAAAGTGAAAACCTGTTGGAATACGCTGAAGCCAAACGAAAAGCAAAAAAATTGCCACTGATTGTGGCAAACTTAGTTAGTGATGCAATGGGCAAAGATGAAAACAGCGCTACATTGCTTGATAAAAATGGGGCGCATCCCTTAACTCGCGCCCCCAAAATAGAAGTTGCCCGCCAATTATTACAGCATGTAGCAAACATGTGTAACGTATATTTTATTTAAAACTATATGAAGCATTAAGACCAATTAACCAGTTGCGATTGGCTCCTGCTTCATAGTACTGAAAAGCACTGTCATTCACCTTGACTGAACCTACATAATTGCGGTCGAATATATTTTCGATGCGCAAAAACTCAGCAATATGCCAATTGTTGATCGTTTGGCCGAAGCCACCGCGCCAATTGACTATAGCATAACCAGGGGCAGTGTCATTTGCTTTGTCAGTCACAGAGACTTTGTCGACTGCGTGCATTTCAATCGCAGTTGAAAAGCCGATAGGGGTATATTTCCAGCTCATTTCGGCAAAAGCTGTCTGGCGGTATGCCCCAGGAATGGCCTTGCCATTTTGTACCCAAGTTCCAGTTTTTGTCTGGCATGAAGATGCGCTAGATGCAATAGCGCCAGAGCAGAATGGGTCGCTATATTGGGCATCCAGATAAGCATAGGATGCATAGCCAGCAAAGCCATTACCAAAATCGGAATCAACGGAAAGCTCAACACCGTTACGCTCAGTTCCACCTGCATTCTGATAAGTAGATCGACCATTCACGCTGTTTGCCACGACAATTTCATTGCTGGTGTCGGTTTTAAAAACGGCGAAAGTCGCGCGAGTATTGTCCCCTAAAAATGCTTTAGCACCAATTTCATAATTATTGCTGGTGGCAGGTTTTAGGTTGAAATTGAAAGCTCCGTTTGTTGGAGCATAAGCCATTTCGATGAGGGTTGGTGTCTCAAAACCCTTGCCGGCATTGGCGTAAAGATTAACCGAGGGCGTAAGCTTAAACACAGCGCCTACCACAGGAGTGGTTTTGGAAAAACTGATACTGCCCCCATCATTGCCGTTTGATAAATAATGATCCTCGGATTTGATCTGCACAAGACTGTGACGAACACCTGCCACTAGATTCCAGCGGGATTGCGGAGACCACTCGGCCTGAGCATATTGATCAAAGTCCTGAGCCGTATCATTTTCATCACGGCGTAGCATACCCTTAACACCGCAAATTTCACCAACACCACAAATAAGGCTGGCTCCAGGTAGCGCAATAAAATTATCATATCCAGTACGATGGTCATCCATAGTATCGAAATTTGTTCCTAAGGAGAAACTATATGGCCCATTAGCAAACTCCCCTTTATGGGTATAACGCAGATCCACACCGCCAAAATCACGGTCAATCTGTGCTACTCCACCAGAGGTCTTGGAATTAGATGCAATAACCTTGGAGGTTACTCCGGTGCCTAAAGTATTTGCACCGATAGACTGATACTGTAAATTATCACGCGTACCAACATAGGTCATCAAGCTCAAAGTATTATCTGCATCAAAATCATGATCTAGTTTTATACCTGCTTGAGACTGACTGCGTTGCACACGGGTGTTAAAAGTGTTGGTGCTGGTTATCACCTGAGTAGGATTCTGCTGCCATTGAGGCTTAGTCAAACCCTGCGGATCTTGTGCCAATGGCTGATCCAGATAAGTGCCTAGAATAGTAAGACGAGTGTCTTCATTTAGCTGAATACCAAGCTTGGTATTGAACAAATCGCGGCGTGAAGCACTGTGGTTTCGGTAACCATCGCTCTCGAGATGCGAGTAGTCAGCAATATAATTAAAATTATCTAATGTACCACCTACCTTGATTGCTTCACGGGTAGTACCATAACTGCCAGTGGTGAAAGATCCGCTTACAGTAGGGTCCTGAGGCCCGTCTGCAGTAAATATCTGAACAACACCACCAGAAGAATTGCCGTATAACGCTGAAAATGGTCCACGCATCACTTCTATGCTTTTAGCAGAACCAAGATCAAAAGTACCCGCCTGCCCTTGGCCATCTGGCATGGTGAGTGGAATACCATCAGCATAAAGTCTTATCCCGCGTACGCCGAATTGGGAGCGCGCCCCAAAGCCTCGCGAAGAAATTTGTACATCTTGTGCATATTGACCACGAAATTGAGACACAATGCCTGGAACACGCACCAGACTCTCTGAAATATTGGCCTGAAGCTGGCCTTCCTGAATTTTTTCCGCATCCACCACATCGATCGACACTGGCAAATCGAAACTGTTATGCTCTACTCTGGTGGCAGTCACTACTATTGGCGAGGTAATAGCAGCATTCGATTGTTCTGTAGAGATTGCTTCATCAGCTCTTGCTGGCAGCGTTAAACTAATAAGACCAGCCAAAGCTAGCTGATAAGATATTTTTTTTATATTATTATTTTGCAACATTTAATACTCCTCTTTTTATACATTCCCATAAGCGCGAGGCAGATAATACTTGCAAATCAAATCTACCTCCATAGTGATTTTCTTGATTTTTTAGTGTTTAATGTCGTATTCCCTATTTACACATAAGAAATTAAAACATTATGTCCATCACAGTAGACTTAAAGATATTAGACAGTCGTCTGCACCACATGATGCCAGCCTACGCCACACCAGGATCTGCGGGGCTTGATTTACGTGCCTGCATTGAACATACACAGACTATCCATCCGGGTGAAACGGTGATGATTCCTACAGGCATAGCGATTCATATTGATAACACCTATTATGCAGCATTGATTCTGCCTCGTTCCGGCTTGGGGCATAAGCACGGCATCGTACTAGGCAATCTGGTCGGATTGATTGATTCGGATTATCAAGGGCAATTATTAGTCTCGTGCTGGAATCGTAGCAAAGAAACCTTTCTACTCAACCCGATGGAGCGCATCGCGCAATTGGTCATCGTACCGGTGGTGCAAGCAGATTTCCATCTTGTGGACGAGTTTACCGTAAGTGAACGCGGCGATGGCGGCTTTGGGAGTACAGGAAAACATTAAAAAAGCAAAACTCTTGAAAAATCCACTATTTAGGTTGAAATAAACTTGAGTTTCGTACTATAATTGCGGTCTTTCGCAAAAAGCTAGTATTTGGAGATAACCATGGCACGTGTATGTCAGGTAACAGGCAAAAAGCCAATGGTGGGTAACAATGTTTCTCACGCACAAAACAAAACAAAACGCCGTTTTTTACCAAATTTACAAAACCGTAAATTCTGGGTAGAAAGCGAAAACCGCTGGGTTAGCATGCGCATTACCAATAATGCCTTACGTACTATTGATAAAAACGGTATTGATTCAGTGCTTGCAGAAATGCGCGCAGCTGGTCAAAAAATTTAAGGACTGAATCATGCGCGAAAAAATTAAATTAGAATCAAGTGCTGGTACAGGCCACTTTTATACCACCACTAAAAACAAACGTACTATGCCTGAAAAAATGGAAATCAAAAAATTTGATCCAGTGGTACGCAAACACGTAATATACAAAGAAACCAAACTTAAATAAATGTCATTTATTAAGTAATAAAAATGCCCGCGATGCAGGCATTTTTATTTGTACTAACTAACCTATTTATTTTTTACAATACGAACCTCGTGCTGAGGATAAGGAATGGAAATATTCTTTTGCTGGAAAGCACGCCAAACATCTAAGTATATCGCTGACTGCAATGTTGCCGAACCCTCCTCCGGGTCCGGAATCCAGACCGAAAGTATTAAATCAATGCCGCTCTCACCAAAGCCCTTCACAAGCACTGCTGGTTCAGGCGTATCCAAAACACGCGGATGACGCTTTACTGCATCTAAAACCAACTGCATGGCAAGTTCTAACTGACTATCGTAACTCACTTGTATTGGCATTTGCACTCTAGCCTTATGATCAGTGAACGAATGGTTAATAACAACATTTGTAATTAATGTCTCATTAGGAATAATTACCTCTGTTCCATCCAGCTTTCGTAAAACCAGATAACGTGTACGCAAATCACTCACCACCCCATAATGGCCTTCTACCGTAATCACATCGCCAATTTGCATAGACTTATCAAGCAGAATAATAAATCCGCTGACATAGTTGCTGGCAATGCGTTGCAAACCAAAACCCAAACCCACACCCAGTGCGCCACCAAATACCGAAAGCAAGGTAATATCTAACCCGACTGCAGATAAGGCAATCAGCGTTGCAATAAACAATAATATGATACGAATGATCTTACCAAGTACAACCCGCAAATTAACGTTCACCTGCTCTGCACGCATCAATTTATTTTCTAATACACGACTAAGCCACAGCGCAATAAAAATGGTAACAACCACTGTGAGTAATGCTTGTAACACCAACAACAAATTGACGGGATTTTTGCCTATATTGAAACGCATATCCTCAAGGCCTTGCATTATCTGAGGCAACACACCTGTAAGATATAAGGCCAATGTGCCCCATATACTCCACCCAATTACACTTTCAAGTGCTTTCAGCCATCCACCAGGAGAGAATAAATAGCGCAACAAATAAACAATTAAACGAATCACCGCCATGGCAAGTAATAACCGAGCTGCTAGTCGTAATAGACCAGTGTGCTGCCAACCAGATAAAATCAATTGGCTAAGCAAAATAAAAACTAACGATGAAAGTGGAAATAAAGCGCGGTTGATACTACCTATAGCAAGCTTCCAATGTTCTGGCGCCCGATGCATTACATAATTCCTGAGCATGCCATTGATCAACCATGCAACAGTTACAGAAGCGGCAATTATAGCTAATTGCCATACCATGGCTGACGTCGACAAATCGCCCTGAATTTCATTCCAAATTAGTTGAATATCATTGTTCATCATAAGTTATCACTAGAAAATAGTTGCCAGACCTAACAAAAATAAAAGCCAACATAATTGGCCACTTAGTAATTGGCAATCAGTACTCATATTAAATATGACTAACTTGCGCAATAGATAAATCTTTTAATTATATTCTTCTCGATGATTTCTTATTCTACGATTTTCCAAGTGCCTTAAACTGGCATATGTCAGCAAGCCAATTGCAATCATTACAATAATGAAAACCCCGTATGCTACTGGCCAAGGAATACTATGCGTCATCATCGAAAATTCTGACATGCCTCCAATGCTGGCCAATACATTGATTGGCACAAAAACTACACTGATAACTGTCAAACGTTTAAGGTCCTTGTTTTGATTGACATTTAGGAAACCAACTGTAGCATCCATCTGGAAGTTGATTTTATTAAACAAGAACGTTGTGTGTCCGTCTAGTGACTCAATGTCTCGCAAAATTTCACGCACATCCTCATGCTGTGCAACTGATAGAAACTTTCGACGCATCAAAAAAGACAAAGCATTCCTAGTATCCAAAACATTGCGGCGAATGCGTCCGTTAAGATCCTCTTCCACTGAGATGGCTGTTAGAATCTTTGCCGCTTGCTCGTTGGTCATATGAGACCTAAAAACCTGTCTGCCTACTTCCTCGAGCCTGAGGTATTCATCCTCCAAAGCATTGGCTGAATATTCCACATCGGCCGCATAAAGGTCGAGCAACACGTCCTTAGCCTCAGACACATAACCTGCTTGAGCTCTTGCGCGTAAACGTTGTAAGCGAAATACCGGCAACTCCTCACTTCGCACTGAAAAGAGAGTGTCTTTATTTAAAATAAATGCTACGGCCACATTTCTTGACTCATCCTCACGTTCAAGCAAGAAAGCTGAATGTAAATGTACTTCCCCGTTTTCTTCTTCATAAAATCGAGCACTCGTCTCCAAATCAGTCAGCTCATTGGGGTTGGGAAGATTTACGCCGAATATCTCTCTTGCCCAAGCGAGTTGCTCGTCTCCTGGTGTAACCAAATCAACCCAAATAGGCCTAGCTTGCGCCAAATCTTCTCTAGAATAAATGGGAATTTGTCGTAAGCGTCCTTCGTAAAGGTCAAAGACACGAATTACCATACTTTGACTTTGAGGCTTAGGTTCTGAGAGAAGTTCGACTCGAACCAAATCGGGTAATACTAATAAAATTTCTTCTTTACGTTCTTCACTTATAAGCGGCCAAATAACCTTAATTTCATCAGATGATAACGACTCAATAACATTTGCTACTTCTTGGGGCTCTAATTTATTCAAAAGTCGCCGCAACTCAGAATGATTATTCTGATGGACTATATTTTCTACAATATCATGGCGCTGCATGTCTTGCCGATGAACTAGATTTTCAACAAGTTTATGCCGTTCAATCATGTTTTTTACTATAGAACGATGATCTTGAATACTTTCCAGGTTATTCATCTAGACCGCCTTTATTCTGGATCAATACTAACAACTTAAGGTTAATTCTAACATGCAGTTAACTAAATAACTTTATTAAGTAAAGAGCCTACTCTAGATCCAGTTTTATTACCTAGTCAATGCGGAATATAGTAAGTTTCATCTAATGATCAATAGAATCTATTATGATTTTTGTTATATTATTTAGAAAATTATCATTTAAAATATCATGCATCTATCCAACAATTTTTACAGATGACCAAACAACTCAATTTCTATTCCACTTCACACTGCCACTTGTGTGAATTAGCTCATTCGATTTTAATTCAGCTGTCTGAGGATATTGAAGTAACACTCATCGACATTGCGGATAATGAAACCTTGTTTATTGAGTATGGCTTACGTATTCCAGTTTTACAGCGCAAAGACACACTAGTAGAACTTGATTGGCCATTTGGTGAAATGGAGCTTCATAAGTTTATAAACTAATCATAATTGCATATTTTGCTAATAAAAAAGCCAGCATTTCGCTGGCTTTTTTATTTAATGTAAATTGTGTACTTATTCAGCTGTAACTGCTTCAGTGGTTGTATCTGGGCGGTCCACCAACTCAACCAAGGCCATTGGCGCGTTATCGCCATTACGGAAACCGCATTTTAAAATACGCAAGTAACCACCATTACGTGCATTGTAGCGCGGACCAAGTTCACCAAACAATTTTCCAACAATATCACGATCACGTAAACGACCAAATGCAATACGACGATTGGCTAAAGTTGCATCTTTGCCTAATGTAATCAAAGGCTCTGCGTATTTGCGAAGCTCTTTTGCTTTTGGCAAAGTTGTTCTAATAATCTCATGACGTAACAATGACACAGACATATTGCGAAACATGGCTGCGCGATGACTGCTAGTACGATTTAATTTACGATTGCTATTACCGTGACGCATAGTAATTCCTTAAAGTTTCTTTAATATTAAGCTTTTTCTAAACCAACAGGTGGCCAGTTTTCAAGCTTCATGCCCAAAGTTAAGCCTTTAGTTGCTAATACATCTTTAATTTCATTCAAAGATTTGCGGCCCAAATTAGGTGCTTTTAATAATTCATTTTCACTACGTTGAATTAAATCACCAATATAGAAAATATTCTCTGCTTTCAAACAATTAGCTGAACGCACTGTAAGTTCCAAATCGTCCACTGGGCGCAACAGAATTGGATCAACCTGCGGTGCAGATTTTACTTCCACTTCGCTTGGTGAACCTTCTAAATTGGCAAACACTGATAACTGACCGATTAATATACGGGCAGCATCACGAATTGCTTGTTCAGGCTCAATGATGCCATTAGTCTCAACATCCATGATTAATTTATCTAAGTCTGTACGTTGCTCAACACGTGCGCTTTCAACTTGATAGCTTACTTTGTTAATTGGGCTAAAAGAGGCGTCTACCATGATAAAACCTAAAATACGGTCTTCTTCATTTGCTTTTTGTCGCGCTGGAACCGGTTGATAACCACGGCCCATTTCAACTTTAACTTCCAAATTCAGTTTGCCGCCTTTTGTTAAATGGGCAATGACATGATTAGGATTCACAATTTCAGCATCATGACCTGTTTCAAAGTCACCCGCAGTCACTAAACCTTCAGTAGATTTGTTCAGTGTCAAAATTGTTTCAGACTTATTGTTAAGTTTTAATGCTACACCTTTAAGGTTAAGCAATATATCAACAACATCTTCTTGTACGCCATCAATAGTTGAGTATTCATGCACAACGCCATCAATTTTAACTTCCGTAATGGCAAAGCCAGGGATCGATGATAATAGAACGCGACGTAGTGCATTACCTAATGTATAACCAAAACCACGCTCCATTGGCTCTAATGTTACGCGAGCGCGCAAAGGTGTAATAACTTCAACATCAACCACATGTGGTTTTAAATATTCAGTTGGGTTGTTTTGCATAAAATTCCTTGACGTTAATTGGTTTTGTGAATGTTTTAACTAAGTGTTAATTACTTAGAATACAACTCAACGACCAATGACTCGTTAATGGTTGAAGGCAAATCATCACGTTGTGGTTTTGATTTAAATGTACCGGTTAGGGCTTTCACATCCACTTCTAACCATGCTGGAAAACCGCGTTGCGCAGCCGCTTCGAGTGCACCTTTAATTCGCAATTGTGTTTTTGAAGCTTCAGCCACAGAAACTACATCACCTGCTTTTACTTGGTATGAAGGAATATTAACGCGTTTACCATTTACCAAAATACTATTATGACGCACGATTTGACGTGCCTCCGTACGTGAACCGCCCAAGCCCATGCGGAACGCAACGTTATCTAAACGGCACTCGAGCAATTGTAACAAGTTCTCGCCAGTAATGCCTTTTTGACGATCAGCTTCAGCGTAGTAACTACGGAACTGACCTTCTAATATGCCGTAAATACGACGAACTTTTTGTTTTTCACGCAATTGCACGCCATAATCAGACAAACGTGAGTTACGACGTTGACCGTGTTGACCAGGTGGGAAGTTACGTTTTTCTATTGCACATTTATCCGTAAAGCATTTTTCAGCTTTTAAAAACAGCTTTTCGCCTTCGCGGCGGCACTGACGGCATTTTGGGTCTAAATTTCTAGCCAAGATAGTTCTCCAGTAATCTCTTAGATGCGACGTTTTTTGGGTGGACGGCAGCCATTGTGTGGCACTGGCGTCACATCTGTGATGCTGGTAATTTTAAAACCAGCGGCATTAAGTGCGCGCACTGCAGATTCACGACCTGGGCCTGGACCTTTAATGCGCACTTCTAAATTTTTTACACCAGACTCTTGTGCAGATTTACCTGCAACCTCTGCCGCAACCTGTGCAGCAAATGGCGTACTTTTACGCGAGCCTTTAAACCCTTGTCCGCCTGATGTTGCCCATGAAAGCGCATTACCTTGACGATCAGTGATTGTAATAATCGTGTTGTTAAATGAAGCATGTACGTGGGCGATGCCCTCGGCAATGTTCTTTTTAACTTTTTTCCTTACGCGTACATTAGCTTTTGCCATGTTGTACTGTTCCTTACCTATAAATCTTACTTATGTAAATTAAAATTACTTAGCTTGTTTAATTGCTTTAACTGGGCCTTTACGCGTACGCGCATTGGTTTTAGTACGCTGACCACGAACTGGCAAGCCACGACGATGACGCACACCGCGATAGCAACCTAAATCCATCAAACGCTTAATATTCATAGAAACTTCGCGGCGTAAATCGCCTTCTACTTTTACTTTGGCCACTTCATCACGAAGCTTTTCTACGTCCGCATCGTTAAGATCCTTCACTTTTGTGGAAGCCAAAACACCAGCAGCAGCACAAATTTTTTGTGCTGTATTTCTACCAATACCGAAAATCGCGGTCAACGCGATTTCAGCGTGTTTATTATTCGGGATATTAACCCCAGCAATACGAGCCATACTTTAACTCCAAAACAAATCGCAATATGTAGCGACCAAATAAAAAAGCCTTGAATTCTAACAGCTTGTACTTATTCTTTCAAATAAAACAAACTGTTAATACCCCATTAACCTTGACGTTGTTTATGACGCGGATCTGTACAAATAATACGCACAACACCACGACGACGAACAACCTTACAGTTACGGCACAATGTTTTTACTGATGCACGAACTCTCATAATTTACCTCACCACTACTAATATACTGCTAAAAAAATAACCATCTACTTCACGCGGAATGTAATCCGCGCTCTTGATAAATCATAAGGCGTCATTTCAACTGTCACCTTGTCCCCAGGTAAAATACGAATATAGTGCATACGCATTTTTCCTGAGATGTATCCTAAAACGGTGTGGCCATTCTCCAACTTAACCTTAAATGTTGCATTTGGGAGATTTTCTAAAATCTCACCTTGCATCTCAATTCGGTCTTCCTTCGCCATCTTTAAAGTTACCGCGCTCCTGCGCCACCTTTAAAATTCGCTTTTTTAAGCAACCCTTCATACTGATGCGACATCAAGTGTGATTGCACTTGTGTCATAAAATCCATGGTTACCACAACAATAATCAGTAACGAAGTCCCACCAAAATAAAATGGGGTATTAAATTTCAATCTTAAAAACTCTGGCAACAAACACACCAAGGTAATATAAATAGCACCAATTAAAGTTAAGCGACCCATAATCTTGTCAATATACTTCGCAGTTTGCTCACCTGGACGAATGCCTGGTACAAACGCGCCGCTTTTCTTCAAGTTATCTGCTGTTTCTTTTGGGTTAAACACTAACGCCGTGTAAAAGAAACAAAAAAACATAATCGCTGAAGCAAAAAACAATATGTAAATCGGCTGACCTGGCGACAACACATTGCTGATGTCCTTTAACCAATACAGCTTTTCGCTACTACCAAACCATCCAGCCAAAGTTGCTGGAAACAGAATAATACTTGACGCAAAAATGGGTGGGATAACGCCAGCCATATTTAGCTTCAAAGGCAAGTGTGTCGTTTGGCCGCCATACACTTTATTTCCCACTTGACGTTTAGCATAGTTCACGGTTATTTTACGCTGACCTCGCTCTACAAACACCACCAAAGCTGTTACTAATAACACGGCTACAAATAAGAACATCACCAGCGGTATGGAGAACGCACCCGTACGCGCCAACTCTAATGTGCTTCCAACCGCACGAGGCAAGCCAGCCACAATACCCGCGAAAATGATAATAGAAATGCCATTACCAATGCCACGTTCTGTAATTTGTTCGCCCAACCACATCAAAAACATGGTACCACTCACCAGAGTAATTACTGCTGTCAATCTAAACGCCATGCCAGGCTCTAACACCAATCCAGCTTGTCCTTCTAACGCAATTGCAATGCCCAGTGCTTGAAACGTAGCCAATATCACAGTGCCGTAGCGAGTGTATTTGGTAATGGTACGTCTACCTGCTTCGCCTTCCTTTTTAAGCGCCTCCATTTTTGGAGAAACTACCGACACCAATTGCATAATAATTGATGAGGAAATATAAGGCATAATGCCCAAAGCAAACACGGTAAAGCGAGATAACGCACCGCCTGAGAACATGTTAAACATGCCTAAAATACCGCCACTTTGCGAATCGAATAACTGCTTCAGTACGGTTGGATCAATGCCAGGCACTGGAATATGCGCACCTAAGCGGTATACAACTAACGCGCCCAATACAAACCACAAGCGGCTTTTGAGCTCGCCCATTTTTCCAACTGAAGCTAATAAACTATCTTGCGCCAATGCTTTTCTCTACTTATGCTTCTGCAACTTTGCCGCCAGCTGCTTCAATCGCAGCAAGCGCGCCTTTAGTCAACAACAAACCGCTTAACTTAAGTTTTTTAGTCACTTCGCCAGACAAAAATACTTTTGCCGCCAAAGCGTTGCCTGAAATAACATTTGCTTGTTTCAAAACCAATAAATCAATGGTATCTACTGGCAAATTATTGAGCTCAGAAGTACGCACATGCGCTGTATCGGCTTTTGTCATTGACTTAAAACCGCGTTTTGGCAAACGACGTTGCAATGGCATTTGACCACCTTCGAAGCCGACTTTGTGAAAGCCACCTGTGCGCGATTTTTGACCCTTATGACCACGACCAGCGGTTTTACCCAAACCAGAACCAATACCGCGACCAACGCGACGACGGTTCTTTTTAGCGCCTTCTGCAGGCTTAATTGTATTTAATTGCATTATCCTTCTACCTTTAATAGATAGCCAACAGCATTAATCATGCCGCGAATTGCTGGTGTGTCTTGCAGCTCAACCGTATGATGCATACGACGTAGGCCCAAGCCTTTTACGGTAGCGCGATGCGCTTCTATTCTGCCTATCACGCTTTTTACCAGCGTCACTTTAATAGTTGCTACGTTTTTTTCAACTTTAGCGCTTACTTTTTTTGCTGTAGCCATTGTTAACCTCTAATTTCATCTACAGACTTGCCGCGTTTTGCTGCAATTTCTGCTGGAGTATTCATTGACTCTAAGCCGTTCAAAGTTGCGCGAACCAAATTGTAAGGGTTAGTTGAACCAATACATTTTGCGACTACGTTAGTGATGCCCATCACTTCAAAAATCGCGCGCATTGCACCACCAGCAATAATGCCAGTACCTTCTGAAGCAGGTTGAATAAACACTTTTGCTGCACCGTGAACGCCAGTCACTGCGTGATGTAGCGTACCGTTGTTCAAGTTCACTTTCAACATGCCGCGACGCGCTTCATCCATGGCTTTTTGCACTGCAACAGGCACTTCGCGCGCCTTACCTTTCCCCATGCCTACGGCACCATCGCCATCACCGACGACAGTCAATGCGGCGAAACTCATGATACGACCACCTTTAACCGTTTTACTTACGCGGTTTACGGTAATCATTTTTTCACGCAAACCATCGGTTTGCTGTGATTGTTGTTCGATTTCTCTAGCCATTATCTATCTCGCTTAATTAGAATGACAGGCCGTTTTCACGCGCAGCATCTGCTAACGCCTTGATACGACCATGGTATTTGTAGCCTGAACGATCAAAAGCCACCGTAGTAATGCCCGCTTTTTTCGCTTTTTCGGCGATAAGTTTTCCAATGACTGCAGCAGCCTCAACATTGCCGCCATTTTTTACTTTTTTACGCACATCAGCCTCAACTGTTGAAGCGCTAGCTAATACTTTATCGCCTGTTTCGGCAATAATTTGTGCATATATATGCGTATTAGTACGATGCACGCTTAAACGTGTAACTTTTAACTCGGCAATTTTGGCACGGGTTTTACGTGCACGGCGCAAGCGATTATTTACGTTGTTCATTTTAATTCCTAATTATTTTTTCTTGGTTTCTTTAATTGCTACCACTTCGTCTGAGTAACGCACACCTTTGCCTTTGTATGGCTCTGGTGCACGATAAGAACGAATCTGCGCTGCAATTTGACCAACAACCTGCTTATCATACCCAGTCAGAATCACTTCAGTGGGTGTTGGAGTTTGTACGGTAATACCAACAGGCATTTTGTGGTTGATAGGATGTGAATAACCCAATTCCAAGTTAAGCATTGAACCCTGGGCATTGGCTTTATAACCAACTCCAACCAATGTTAATTTACGCGTAAAGCCAGTTGAAACGCCTTGTACCATATTGGCAACCAAGGCACGCAATGTACCTGACATAGCTCGTGAATGCTGGCTATCGCTAGTTGCAGCAAACGTAAGGGATTCGCCTTCACGTTTTAATACAACAGCATCGGTTAACGAATGAGATAATTTACCTAATGGGCCGTTTACCACAATACTATTTGCGCTTAACACCACTTCAACTTTTTCAGGAATAGCGACTGGATTTTTAGCAACACGTGACATTTGCTTCTCCTTAAGCCACTACGCACAACACTTCACCACCGATACCGGCTGCTTGTGCTTTACGATCTGTCATTACACCCTTGGATGTTGACAATATTGTCACACCAAGACCATTCATTACTTTAGGAATATTCTGACTACCCTTGTAAACACGAAGACCAGGTTTACTTACGCGGTCAATCTTCTCAATCACAGGACGTCCTGCATAATATTTCAAGCTGATGCTCAGCAATGGCTTACCATCATTTGCAAGCACAGCAAAGTCATCAATATAACCTTCGTCTTTTAACACACTGGCGATAGCGCCTTTGAGTTTAGATGAAGGCATAGAAACTGACAACTTATTAACACTTTGCGCGTTACGAATACGCGTTAGCATATCGGCAATCGGATCACTCATACTCATAATCTATTCCTCCGTTACCAACTAGCTTTGGTGATGCCTGGCACTTGGCCACTCATCATCAAATCGCGCAATTTGCTGCGACCGATACCAAATTTACTATAAACACCACGTGGGCGACCTGTGAGTGCGCAACGGTTGCGTAAGCGCACTGGGCTTGAGTTACGTGGCAGACTTTGCAATTTCAAACGCGCATCACGACGATCTTCTAAAGTAGCACTTTGATCGTTGATAGTTGCGTTCAAAGCATCGCGTTTTGCTGCGAATTTTTTCACGGTGTCGCGGCGTTTTAGCTCGCGTTCTGTCATACATGTTTTTGCCATGTCTTAACCTCTAAAAGGAAAACTAAACGCTGCCAAAAGTGCTTTGGCCTCTTCGTCTGTTTTTGCCGTTGTAGTAATCGTAATGTTCATGCCGCGAATTGCGTCAATCTTGTCATATTCAATTTCTGGAAATATGATTTGTTCTTTCACGCCCATGTTGTAATTGCCTCGTCCATCAAATGATTTCGCTGGAATGCCGCGGAAATCACGAATACGAGGAATAGCAACCGTAATGAGGCGATCTAAAAACTCATACATACGCTCGCGACGCAAAGTGACTTTGCAGCCAACCGGATAATCATCACGAATTTTAAAGGCCGCAACAGATTTTTTCGCTTTAGTCACCACCACTTTTTGACCAGCGATTTTTTCCATATCACCTACAGCATTTTCCATCACTTTTTTATCTGCAACTGCCTCGCCCACACCCATATTCAAGGTGATTTTTTCAATGCGCGGCACTTGCATGACTGAAGTGTAACCAAATTGCTCAGTCATTTTTTTAACAACTGAGTCTTTATAAAATTGTTTTAAGCGCGCCATAATTTATCCTATGCGTCCACTGCTTCGCCGTTAGATTTGAATACGCGCACTTTTTTGCCGTCTTTCAAAACTTTGTAACCTACACGGTCAGCTTTTTTTGTTTCACTATTAAATAATGCAACATTAGAAATATCAATCGGCATTTCTTTATTGATAATGCCGCCAGTGATGCCTTTCATTGGGTTTGGTTTGGCGTGCTTTTTAGCCATATTTAAACCTTCAACCACAACATGGCCAGAATCAAGGATGCTCAGCACAGTGCCGCGCTTGTCTTTATCTTTACCAGTATTTAAAACGACTTGATCGCCTTTATGAATTTTGCTCATATCTAATCCTTAGCCCTACAACACTTCAGGTGCAAGAGAAACGATTTTCATGAAACGCTCAGTACGTAACTCACGTGTCACTGGGCCGAAAATACGGGTACCAATCGGTTCTAATTTATTGTTGAGTAATACAGCGGCGTTAGTGTCAAATTTAACCAATGAGCCATCAGGGCGGCGCACGCCTTTAGCGGTACGCACCACAACCGCACTGTAAACTTCACCTTTTTTAACGCGACCACGTGGCGCAGCATCTTTAATGCTGACCTTAATGATATCGCCTATACCAGCGTAACGGCGTTTTGAGCCACCCAAAACTTTGATGCACTGCACAGAGCGTGCACCAGTGTTATCGGCAACTTCTAGCCTAGATTGCATTTGAATCATGAGATAAATCTCCAACTTAATCCGTTAAACCAACACCAGCCATTTGTTCAAACGGCCAGTAGACCACGGTCAGTATTGGGGCACTTGCTTTTATGAACTTTAATCCTAAAGTCCACGAGTGCCGAAAAGTCCAACATTATAACGGGTATTCATGGTTTGAAGCAAGCCATAAACACCTTTTTACTTCAACTATTGCTTACGCCTTAGTTACTACTTTACTTAACACCCATGTTTTCGTCTTAGATAATGGGCGACTTTCAGTAATAGTAACTAAATCACCTTCTTTACATTCGTTTTTTTCGTCGTGGGCGTGAAATTTATTTGATTTCACAATCACTTTACCGATTAACGGATGCTTTACTTTACGCTCCACTAAAACAGTGATGGTTTTATCCATTTTGTCACTTACAACGCGACCGCTTAGTGTACGAACTACTTTTGTAACTTCTGTCATATTTGCTTTAACCATAATCAGGCCTGTTTCGCTTTCTCAGCTAAAACGAGCTTCACACGCGCAACATCTTTGCGTACTTTACCTAGCTGATCTACTTTTGTTAATTGTTGTGTTGCAATTTGCATGCGGAGTGAAAACTGCGCACGACGCAATTCAATCAATTCAGCATTCAATTCATCAACACTTTTTGCTCTTAAATCGGTGGCTTTCATTTTAGCATACCCTTCTTAACTGCCAAGTTGACGGGTCATAAATGTCGTTTCAATTGGCAACTTAGCGGCTGCCAAACGGAACGCTTCACGTGCAAGCTCTTCACTTACGCCGTCCATCTCGTATAACATTTTACCTGGTTGAATTTGAGCAACGTAGTACTCGGTACTACCTTTACCGTTACCCATACGCACTTCAGCAGGTTTTTTAGAAATTGGTTGATCTGGGAAAATACGAATCCAGACACGACCACCACGTTTAATATGGCGAGTCATTACGCGACGTGCTGCCTCGATTTGACGTGCAGTTAAACGACCGCGTCCAATGGCTTTTAAGCCAAAATCACCAAAACTCACTTTATTACCGGTCGTTGCAATGCCCTTATTACGGCCTTTTTGCATCTTGCGATATTTTTGTCTAGACGGTTGCAGCATCTTTAGCCCTCGGCTTTCTTACTTTTTTCTCTGGTTCAGCAACAGGTACGGCAGCTGGTGCAGTGGCGCCAATTGGTGCTTGCACGTTATCAGCAAAAATCTCACCTTTGAATACCCACACTTTGATACCGATAATACCATATGTAGTAGAAGCCTCTGCTACGCCGTAATCAATATCAGCACGCAATGTATGAAGCGGAACGCGGCCTTCGCGATACCATTCAGTACGTGCAATCTCAATACCATTCAGACGGCCTGAGCTCATAATCTTTATGCCTTGAGCGCCTAAACGCATTGCATTTTGCATGGCACGCTTCATAGCACGACGGAACATCACTCGCTTTTCGAGTTGCTGTGCAATTGATTGTGCAATCAAAGTAGCATCAATTTCTGGTTTGCGTACTTCTTCAATGTTCAAGTGCACTGGTACGCCCATCATTCCTTGTAGGGCGGAACGCAGTGACTCGATATCCTCACCTTTTTTACCAATCACAACGCCAGGACGCGCACTGTGAATCGTTATTTTTGCATTTTTTGCTGGACGCTCAATGATAATTTTACTCACAGCAGCACTGGCTAATTTTTTATTAAGAAACTCACGCACTTTGATGTCACTTTGTAACATCTCAGGAAAGTTTTTGCTATTAGCGTACCAACGTGAGGACCAGTTTTTATTGACACTCAGACGGAAGCCTATTGGATGTATTTTTTGTCCCATGTTATGCCTTTGAGTCGCCGACTGTCACATGAATGTGGCAGGTTGGTTTAATAATACGACCCGCACGGCCTTTTGCACGGGGACGAATACGTTTAAGCACAATGCCTTTATCAACATAAATTGAAGTTACCTTCAACTCGTCGATATCAGCACCATTGTTATGTTCAGCATTAGCAATAGCAGATTCAACTACCTTCTTGATGATCTCAGCACCTTTTTTTGGTGTGAAATTTAAGATATCAAGTGCATGATCGACTTTTTTGCCACGAACAAGGTCAGCCACCAAACGCGCTTTTTGCGGCGAGAGGTGCACACCTTTTAATATTGAAGTTACTTGCATATCATTAGCCTCTTATTTGCTAGCTTTTCTATCAGCCGCATGGCCTTTGAATGTACGCGTTGACGCAAATTCGCCGAGCTTGTGACCTACCATGTTTTCAGAAATCAACACTGGGATATGTTGCTTACCATTGTGAATAGCAATTGTTAAACCAATAAAATCTGGCAATATGGTAGAGCGACGCGACCAAGTTTTAATTGGTTTACGATCGCGAGTAGCCGCTGCCGCTTCTACTTTTTTTGCCAAATGACCATCAATAAATGGACCCTTTTTAATTGAACGTGCCATAAAATTACCTTACGCCTCTCGGACGACGACTAATACGCATATTATCAGTACGCTTATTGCTACGTGTACGATAACCCTTAGTTTTAACACCCCATGGGCTTACTGGATTCATACCAGCTGCTGTTCTGCCTTCACCACCACCGTGCGGGTGATCCACTGGGTTCATTACCACACCGCGGACTGTTGGGCGAACACCGCGCCAGCGCATTGCACCAGCCTTACCAATAGAGCGTAACGAATGTTCTTCGTTGCCAACAACACCGAGGGTAGCTTTGCAATCCACATGTACGCGGCGCACTTCACCTGAGCGCAACCTTAGCTGAGCATAAGCACCTTCACGTGCTAACAATTGCACTGAGGTGCCCGCTGAACGGGCTAATTGCGCCCCTTTGCCAGGCTGCAACTCTATGCAATGAATCGTACTGCCTACTGGAATGTTGCGTAACGGCAATGCATTGCCTACTTTAATCGGCGCTTCCGCACCACTGATTAATTGCGATCCCGCAGTAATGCCTTGTGGAGCAATAATATAACGACGCTCGCCATCCGCATAACAAAGCAATGCAATGTGTGCAGTACGATTTGGGTCGTATTCAATATGCTCCACTTTCGCAGGAATGCCATCTTTATTACGGCGAAAATCGATCATACGATAATGCTGCTTATGACCACCACCTTGATGACGCGTCGTAATGCGACCATTATTATTACGGCCTGCATTTTTACTTTGGCTTTCCAACAGCGGCGTGTGTGGCTTACCTTTATACAAGTCAGGTGTTACGACTTTAAGTACACCACGACGGCCGGGGGAAGTTGGTTTGACTTTTACTAATGCCATATCTTCTCTCCTTATTCGCCCGCTGCGAAGTTAATTTCTTGACCTGGCTTCAAGCTGACATACGCTTTTTTCCAGTCCTTACGCTTGCCCATACTTTTGCCAGCGCGTTTAGTTTTGCCACCTACATTAATCACAGCGACATTATCAACTTCAACCTTGAAAACAAGCTCAACCGCTGCCTTGATTTCTGGTTTAGTTGCATCAGTGCGTACTTTGAAAGCAATTTGCTGATGTTTATCAGCAATATAAGTCGCTTTTTCGGTAATTTGTGGTGCCAAGATAACTTGTAGCAAACGATCTTGAGATTTCGTAATAGCGCTCATCATGCTAGCATCTCCTCAAGTTTTTTTACTGCGCCTGCGGTTACCAATACTTTTGGAAAACGCACCAGGCTAACTGGGTCGGCATACTGTGCTTCAACCACCATTACATTAATCAAGTTACGTGAAGACAAATATAGATTCTCATCAAAACCATCTGTCAACAACAACACGCCATCAGCATAGCCTAAGCCATTTATTTTTTCGACGAACTGCTTAGTTTTAGGAGCTTCGATTTTAAAATCTTCCACTACAGCAATGCGGTCTTGACGAACAAGTTCAGACAAAATTGTTTGCATGCCAGCACGATAAGCCTTACGGTTTACTTTGTGGCTGAAATTTTCATTTGGTGAATTTGGAAAAGCACGTCCACCTCCACGCCAAATCGGGCTTGAACTCATACCCGCACGAGCATTGCCAGTACCTTTTTGAGCGTATGGTTTATGCGTGGTGTGGGCTACAGTATCACGGCCTTTTTGTGCGCGGGTTGCAGTACGAGCATTCGCCATGTAGGCCACAACAACCTGATGCACAAGCGCTTCGTTAAACTCGCGGCCAAAAGTCACATCTGATACAGAAACGCCTTTTTTAGCGGCTTTACCATTGTTATCGATTAATTTAATTTCCATGATTAGCCCCTCACTTTTTGGAGCTTAGCTTTAATAGCTGGACGCACAACAACATCACCACCTTTAGAGCCTGGAATTGCGCCTTTAATCAGCAGCAAGTTACGTTCTGCATCTACGCGCACGATTTCAAGGTTTTGTGTAGTTACCGTCACGTCACCTAAATGGCCAGGCATGCGCTTGCCAGGGAATACTCGACCTGGATCTTGCGCCATACCGATTGAGCCAGGTACGTTATGTGAACGTGAATTACCATGTGATGCGCGGTTAGACTTGAAGTGATGACGTTTAATAGCGCCAGCAAAGCCCTTACCAATCGAGGTACCCGTTACATCCACTAACTGACCAGCTGTGAAAAGTTCCACCGTGACATTACCGCCAACTTGATAGTTGCTCAGCACATCAGCAGAAACATTGAATTCTTTAATACCAGCGCCTGCAGCAACTCCCGCTTTGGCATAATGCCCAGTAAGCGCCTTGTTGATGCGGCTGGCACGACGTGTGCCGTGAGCAACTTGCAGGCCTGTATAGCCATCGCTCGCGACTGTCTTGATCTGTGTCACACGATTGGGTACAACTTCCAGCACAGTTACCGGGATGCTTGCGCCATCATCAGTAAATACGCGGGTCATTCCCACCTTGCGACCAATAAGCCCTAAGCTCATGATCGTTTCCTTATTTTTAGTTAAAGAAGTCGATTACAATTGACCGACTTCTGTGAAAGAGCGCGGATTATACCGAACTCTGCTCTTATTTACAACACCTACTAACTACTTAAAGCTTAATTTCCACATCCACGCCGGCTGGTAGGTCCAGCTTCATTAATGCATCTACCGTTTTGTCAGTTGGATCTACAATATCCATCAAACGTTGATGAGTACGAATCTCAAACTGATCGCGCGATGTTTTGTTTACATGCGGTGAACGCAAAATATCAAAACGTTCAATACGTGTTGGCAACGGCACTGGGCCTTTAACCACTGCGCCAGTGCGTTTTGCTGTTTCTACGATTTCTTGAGCAGATTGATCAATCAAACGATAATCAAATGCTTTCAAGCGAATACGAATTTTTTGAGCTGCCATTTACTTTTCCTTTAAAGAGCGAAACGGCAGACTATTGCCTGCCGCTTAATTGATTAATTACGCAATAACTTTAGCCACCACACCCGCACCCACAGTACGACCGCCTTCACGAATAGCGAAGCGTAAGCCCTCTTCCATCGCGATCGGCGCAATCAGTTCTACCGTGATTGATACGTTGTCGCCTGGCATCACCATTTCTGTACCTGCCGGTAACTCTACTGCACCGGTTACGTCAGTGGTACGAAAGTAGAATTGTGGACGGTAGCCTTGGAAAAACGGGGTGTGACGACCACCTTCATCTTTACCGAGCACGTAGATTTCTGCAGTGAATTTAGTATGTGGCTTAATTGAACCTGATTTAGCCAATACTTGGCCACGCTCCACTTCTTCACGCTTAGTACCGCGTAGCAATACACCTACGTTGTCGCCGGCTTGACCTTGATCGAGCAATTTGCGGAACATTTCCACACCGGTACAGGTGGTTTTGAGGGTTGGTTTGATCCCAACGATCTCGATTTCATCACCGACTTTTACAATACCGCGTTCGATACGGCCTGTGACTACAGTACCACGACCAGAGATTGAGAATACGTCTTCTACCGGCATGAGGAAGCTGCCGTCAATGGCACGTTCTGGCATGGGAATGTATGAGTCAAGCGCTTCGGCTAATTTCAGAATAGCAGGTTCGCCATATTGTGATTGGTCGCCTTCTAGGGCAAGTTTGGCTGAACCGATGATAATCGGGGTATCGTCGCCTGGGAAGTCGTATTTGCTAAGAAGCTCACGAATTTCCATTTCAACCAGTTCTAGCAACTCTGGGTCATCTACCATGTCGGCTTTGTTCATAAACACTACAATGTAAGGCACGCCTACTTGACGTGCTAACAGGATGTGTTCACGCGTTTGTGGCATCGGGCCGTCAGCGGCAGATACCACTAAAATAGCGCCGTCCATTTGGGCTGCACCGGTAATCATGTTCTTAACATAGTCAGCATGGCCTGGGCAATCAACGTGGGCGTAGTGACGATTCGCTGTCTCATACTCTACGTGAGCGGTATTAATGGTAATGCCGCGTGCTTTTTCTTCTGGCGCCGCGTCAATTTGATCGTAGGCCTTAGCTTCGCCACCAAACTTTTTAGAAAGAATGGTGGTAATCGCTGCCGTCAACGTTGTTTTGCCATGATCCACATGTCCAATCGTGCCCACGTTCACGTGCGGCTTGGTCCGTTCGAATTTGCCTTTTGCCATTTTAGTTTTCCTTTATATTCAATATATTAAGAATCAATTATTTCTTGTTCATTATGGCTTCCGCCACATTTCTAGGTGCTTCTGTGTAATGCTTAAATTCCATACTGTAAGAAGCACGACCTTGTGACAATGAACGCACAGTAGTTGAGTAACCAAACATCTCGGCCAACGGCACTTCTGCACGAATCACTTTACCTGAGGCATTATCTTCCATGCCCTGAATCATACCGCGACGGGATGACAAATCACCCATCACATCACCCATGTAGTCTTCTGGGGTTTCCACTTCCACTGCCATCATTGGTTCAAGCAGCACAGGGTCTGCCTTACGCATACCATCTTTAAAGCCGATAGAAGCAGCCATCTTAAAGGCATTTTCGTTTGAGTCAACGTCATGGTATGAGCCATCAAACAAAGTGACTTTTACATCAACCACTGGGAAGCCTGCTAAAACACCCGATGGAATAGTTTCGCGTAAGCCTTTTTCAACCGCCGGAATAAACTCGCGTGGCACTGTGCCACCCTTAATCGCATCGATAAATTCAAAACCTTTGCCAGGCTCATTTGGCTCCATAATCAACCAAACGTGACCATACTGACCTTTACCGCCAGATTGTTTAACGAACTTACCTTCGACTTCGACTTTTTTCTTAATCGCTTCACGATAAGCCACTTGCGGCGCACCTACGTTAGCTTCAACACCGAACTCGCGCTTCATACGATCAACTAAAATCTCCAAGTGCAACTCGCCCATGCCTGAGATAATGGTTTGGTTAGTTTCTTCATCAGTTTTCACACGGAAAGACGGATCTTCTTGTGCTAAGCGATTTAAGGCAATACCCATTTTTTCTTGATCTGCTTTAGTTTTTGGCTCAACTGCCACGTGAATCACTGGTTCTGGGAATATCATGCGCTCTAAAATAACTTCGTGATTCAGGCCGCAAAGCGTGTCACCGGTAGTGGCCTCTTTCAAGCCAACCGCAGCTGCAATATCGCCTGCACGCACCTCATCAAGCGGCTCGCGTGTATTGGCATGCATTTGTACTATACGGCCGATACGCTCTTTTTTACCTTTGATTGGGTTGTAAACCGTATCGCCTGCATTCACCACGCCAGAATATACACGAAAGAAAATAAGCTGGCCGACGAACGGGTCAGTCATGATTTTAAATGCTAGTGCTGAGAATTTTTCATCATCTGAAGCTTTTAAAAAGATTTCTTTGCCATGTTCGTCTTCTGCTCTTGTTGGCGGAATATCCGTTGGTGCTGGCATCAGTTCGATGACCTTATCCAACATGGCTTGGACGCCTTTATTTTTAAAGGCCGAACCACAAACCATAGGTACGATTTCAAAAGCAATGGTACGAATACGCAAACCAGCCAGAATCTCATCTTCTGACAAATCACCTTCTTCAAGGTATTTGTTCATAAGCTCTTCATTGGCTTCAGCTGCGGCTTCTACCATATTTTCGCGCCATTTGTCGCACTCTGCTTTTAAATCAGCTGGAATTTCACGGTAATCAAACTTCATGCCTTGAGATGCATCATCCCAATAAATAGCTTTCATTTTGATTAGATCGACAACGCCTTCGAATTTTTCTTCTGCACCGATTGGCACTTGCAAAGGAATAGGATTGGCTTTTAGACGTGAACGCATTTGATCGTACACTTTGAAGAAATTTGCACCTGCGCGGTCCATCTTGTTGACGAACGCTAAGCGCGGCACCTTATATTTGTTGGCTTGACGCCACACTGTTTCAGATTGTGGCTGCACACCACCGACCGCACAGTACACCATACATGCGCCATCCAGCACACGCATTGAGCGCTCTACCTCAATGGTAAAGTCAACGTGGCCTGGTGTATCAATAATATTAATACGATGTTGATCGAATTGTTTAGCCATACCCGACCAAAAACAGGTAGTGGCCGCAGAGGTTATGGTAATACCGCGCTCTTGCTCTTGCTCCATCCAATCCATGGTGGCTGCGCCGTCATGCACTTCACCAATTTTATGGTTAACGCCTGTATAAAAAAGAATACGTTCTGTTGTCGTTGTTTTACCAGCGTCAATGTGCGCAGAAATACCAATATTACGGTAGCGTTCAATAGGGGTTTTACGAGCCACGATACTTTACCTTTGCTATCAATTCAATCTTAAATTCTTAAAGAGCGAGAAAACTAAATTACTAAACTTATACCTCAGATTAAAACCTAAAGTGTGAGAATGCCTTATTAGCCTCTGCCATACGATGCACTTCTTCACGTTTTTTCATTGCTGAACCACGACCTTCAGAAGCCTCAACCAACTCAGCCGCTAAGCGCAAGCCCATTGATTTTTCGCCACGTTTACGCGCCGCATCACGCAACCAGCGCATTGCTAAAGCGCTACGACGACTTGGGCGCACTTCAACTGGCACTTGATAGTTAGCGCCACCCACACGGCGGCTTTTCACTTCTACCAGCGGGCGCAGATTTGTCAAAGCAAGTGTAAATACTTCCAACGCATCTTTACCACTTTTTGTGGTTACTTGATCAAATGCTCCGTACAAAATACGTTCTGCAACTGATTTTTTACCACCTGTCATGAGCACGTTTACAAATTTTGAAACTTCTTGGCTTCCAAATTTTGGATCTGGCAAAATGTTGCGTTTGGGGACTTCTCTACGTCTTGGCATGCTTTACTCTACTTTCTCTATTCTCTGTTATGTTTTGCCAGCAATTGCTTTAGCAAGGCCTTTGGACGGCCGCTTTCAAATTATTGTGCCTATTATTTAGCCGCTTTACCTTCTTTAGGACGTTTAGCACCGTATTTAGAACGTGATTGTTTACGATCTTTTACACCCGCTGTATCCAAGCTACCGCGCACCATATGGTAACGCACGCCTGGTAAGTCTTTCACCCGGCCACCGCGCAACAATACCACGCTGTGCTCTTGCAAGTTATGACCTTCACCGCCAATGTAGCTAATCACTTCGTAGCCATTGGTTAAGCGCACTTTAGCTACTTTACGTAGCGCAGAGTTTGGCTTTTTAGGCGTTGTGGTGTAAACACGTGTACATACGCCGCGTTTTTGTGGGCAAGCTTCAAGTGCCGGCACTTTGCTTTTGGTAACCACTTTAACACGTGGCTTACGAACTAACTGGTTGATGGTTGGCATTGCCTATAACCTCTACAAAAAATATTGACCCTATTGATGACAATAAGGCTATTCTGAAAAACCAAGCATTCTATTTAGCACAGACCAATGTGTCAAGATATAATTAATCTCTCGACACATTTTCTATGCTTATAATTTACTCAGCGGGTGTTTCTACTATTGTTACTTCTGCTTGCGCTTTTGTCGTTTCATCTGCGTTATTAATTTCAGAGCTATCAGATTCAACATTGGTAAATAGCGCTTCGGCAGCTGCAGCCTGAGCTGAAGGTGCTGACGGCGTCAATGCTGCAATCGCAGCACGTTTACGCGCTTCATGATATGCCAATCCCGTACCTGCTGGAATCAATCGACCTACAATCACGTTTTCTTTCAAACCACGCAATTCATCACGCTTGCCTAAAATTGCCGCTTCGGTCAACACGCGCGTAGTTTCTTGGAACGATGCCGCTGAAATAAACGAATCAGTCGACAATGACGCCTTGGTAATACCCAGCAATACATATTCAAACTCTGCAGGACGTTTGTTTTGCGCAATCGCCTCTTCATTTTGTGCCAACAAATCAGCGCGCTCCACTTGCTCGCCCATAATAAAGCCGGTCTCGCCTGCATCGGTAACGCGTACACGACGCAACATTTGACGCACAATCACTTCAATATGTTTATCGTTAATTTTCACACCTTGCAAACGATACACATCTTGAACTTCGTCAATCACGTAACGCGCCAATGCCTCGCGGCCTTGTAAGCGTAAAATATCTTGTGGGTCAGCCGGACCGTCAACAATGGTTTCACCCTTAGTTACCACTTGACCATCATGTGCAGTCACGTGCTTATCTTTAGGTATCAGGAACTCACTCGCAACGCCATCCAAATCAGTAATCACTAAACGCTGTTTGCCTTTGGTATCTTTACCAAACGATACTGTACCCGTGGTCTCTGCCAGCATACCTGCATCTTTTGGTGAACGTGCTTCAAACAACTCAGCTACGCGTGGCAAACCACCAGTAATATCGCGCGTTTTAGATGATTCTTGCGGAATACGTGCGATTACTTCACCCACGCCCACTTCTTGACCATCTTTCACAGTAATAATGCAACCCAATTGGAAAGTCACATTGACTGATTGATCGCCGCCAGCAATTTTTACTTCATTACCAGAAGCATCCAACAGTTTAACTTGAGGACGCAAACCTTTAGTTTGGCCTGCACGTTGTTTTGGATCAATCACAACCAATGAAGACAAACCAGTAACATCATCAATTTGCTTGGCAACAGTAATGCCTTCTTCAACATTTTCAAACTTGATGAAACCCGCATACTCAGTAATGATTGGACGGGTATGTGGATCCCACGTAGCAAGTGCTTGACCCGCCTTAACCACTTTACCGTCAGTCACTGTCAATGTGGCACCGTATGGCACTTTATGACGCTCACGCTCACGACCGTTATCATCCGCAATAATCACTTCACCATTACGTGAAATCACTATTTGCTCATTACGTGAATTGGTTACATAGCGCATGGTTGAAGTAAAGCTTAATACACCATTCGACTTACTTTCCACTTGACTCACAGAAGCTGCTCGCGATACTGCGCCACCAATGTGGAATGTACGCATAGTCAGCTGTGTACCAGGCTCGCCAATAGATTGCGCAGCAATCACGCCAACAGCCTCGCCCATGCTAATCAGCTTGCCACGACCCAAATCACGGCCATAACAAGTAGCGCAGATACCGTAACGTGTATCGCAAGTCAGTGCTGTACGCACTTTCACTTCATCAATACCAAGTGCATCAATTTTTTCAACTTCATCTTCACCAAGCAATGTACCCGCAGCATAAACCACTTCTTGTGTTTCAGGATGAATCACATCTAGCGCAGCAGTGCGGCCTAAAATACGGTCATGCAAAGGCTCAACCACTTCACCCCCTTTTACCAGGGCTTTAGTCACCAAACCATCGCTGGTACCGCAATCAAGCTCAGTCACTACCAAGTCTTGCGTTACGTCCACCAAACGACGTGTTAGGTAACCAGAGTTAGCTGTTTTGAGCGCAGTATCGGCCAAACCTTTACGTGCACCGTGGGTTGAAATAAAGTATTGCAATACATTCAAGCCATCTCGGAAGTTCGCAGTAATTGGCGTTTCGATAATCGAACCATCCGGTTTCGCCATCAGCCCGCGCATACCCGCCAATTGACGAACCTGCGCAGCAGAACCACGCGCACCAGAGTCTGCCATCATGTAAATTGCATTAAATGACTCTTGTTTTAAGGCTTTGCCATCTTTATCTTTAGCTTGTTTGCCATCAATATCCAGCACAGGCTCTTCACGCAATTGTTTCATCATGGCATCTGCCACTTTGTCACCAGCGCGACCCCAAATATCAACTACTTTATTGTAGCGCTCCCCTTGAGTAACCAAGCCTGATACGTATTGATCTTCAATTTCTTTCACTTCCTCTTCAGCAGCACCTATCAAAGCGCCTTTTTCTGGCGGAACCAGCATGTCGTTAATCGAAATAGAAATACCCGCTTTAGTTGCGTATGAATAACCTGTATACATTAACTTATCAGCAAAAATAACTGTTTCTCGGATTCCCACTTTACGGAATGAGGCATTGATAAGTTTTGAAATTTCTTTCTTTTTCAATGCCTTATCAATCAAGCTGAATGACAATCCTGCTGGCAAAATCTCTGATAATAAGGCACGGCCAACTGTAGTTTCATAGCGCGTAGTTTTTTCAGTTTTGTTACCTTCAACATCCAAATCATATTCTTTAATACGTACGGTAATTTTGGCATGCAAATCAATCATATTTTGATCAAATACACGTTGCACCTCTTTCACATCCGCAAAGCGCATGCCTTCACCGCGCGCGGCTACTTTGTCACGGGTCATGTAATACAAACCCAACACAATATCTTGTGAAGGTACAATGATTGGCTCGCCATTGGCAGGAGATAGTACGTTATTGGAAGCCAACATTAAAGTACGTGCTTCCATTTGCGCTTCTAAGCTCAATGGAACGTGCACGGCCATTTGGTCACCGTCAAAGTCTGCATTGAATGCCGCACAAACGAGAGGATGTAATTGAATGGCCTTACCTTCAATCAAGATAGGCTCAAACGCTTGAATGCCTAAGCGGTGCAATGTAGGCGCACGATTCAATAGTACTGGATGCTCGCGGATCACGTCCTCAAGGATATCCCATACTTCCGGTCCTTCTTCTTCTACTTTTTTCTTCGCAGCTTTGATTGTTGTCGCAAGGCCTAAAACTTCCAATTTATGGAAAATAAATGGTTTGAATAATTCCAACGCCATTTTTTTTGGTAAACCACATTGATGTAGTTTCAGTTGTGGACCAACCACAATCACGGAACGACCGGAGTAATCTACACGTTTACCAAGCAAGTTTTGACGGAAACGTCCGCCTTTACCCTTAATCATGTCTGCGAGAGATTTCAACGGACGCTTGTTAGCACCTGTCATCACTTTGCCACGACGACCATTGTCCAATAGCGAGTCAACAGCTTCTTGTAACATACGTTTTTCATTACGTACGATGATTTCTGGGGCTTTCAATTCCAACAAGCGCTTCAAACGGTTGTTACGGTTAATCACGCGACGATACAAATCGTTCAGGTCAGAAGTCGCGAAACGGCCGCCATCCAACGGCACTAGTGGACGTAACTCTGGCGGCAATACTGGTAAGATTTCCAAAATCATCCACTCTGGCTTAATGCCAGACTTTTGGAAGGCTTCTAATACTTTAAGACGCTTAGCAATTTTCTTGATTTTTGCTTCACTACCAGTTTCGCCCAAATCACGACGCAAAACTTCAATTTCGTTATGGATATCCATTGTACGAAGTAATTCACGCACCGCTTCAGCACCCATTACTGCATTGAACTCATCGCCATATTCTTCTACTTTGGCTAGATAATCATCTTCAGTCAGCAACTGGCCTCGAGTGAGTGGCGTCATGCCAGGATCTACTACGATGAATGCTTCAAAGTAGAGCACTCGCTCAATATCGCGCAAAGCAATATCGAGCACCATACCTAAACGGCTTGGTAAACTTTTCAGGAACCAAATATGCGCAACTGGTGAAGCTAAGTCAATATGGCCCATACGCTCGCGACGCACTTTTGATAACGTTACTTCAACGCCACATTTTTCGCAGATGACGCCGCGATGTTTTAAACGTTTATATTTACCGCACAAACATTCATAATCTTTAATCGGGCCAAAGATTTTTGAGCAGAACAATCCATCACGTTCAGGCTTGAAGGTACGGTAGTTAATAGTTTCTGGCTTTTTAACTTCGCCATATGACCATGAACGGATTTTCTCAGGTGAAGCAAGTGCGATCTTAATCGCGTCAAACTCTTCTTCTTTGGTAACCTGTTTAAATAAGTCTAATAGAGCTTTCATGTGAATTCTCCTTAATTTCTGTCTAGGTCAATGTCGATAGCAAGTGAGCGGATTTCTTTCACCAACACGTTAAATGATTCCGGCATGCCAGCATCGATTTTGTGTTCGCCTTTAACAATATTTTCATACACTTTGGTACGGCCGTTTACGTCATCTGACTTCACAGTGAGCATCTCTTGCAAGGTATATGATGCGCCATAAGCTTCAAGCGCCCAAACCTCCATCTCACCAAAACGTTGACCGCCGAATTGTGCTTTACCGCCCAATGGTTGCTGTGTTACCAATGAATAAGGACCTGTTGAGCGTGCATGCATTTTGTCATCTACTAAGTGGTGCAGTTTCAATACGTGCATATAACCTACCGTCACAGGGCGCTCAAATGCATCACCAGTGCGACCGTCAAACAATTTCACTTGTGTCTTACCAGCAGAGAATTGCAACTGCTTGGTACGTGCATCATCATCTGGGAAAGCTAAATCAAGCATCGCCTTAATATCAGACTCAGCAGCACCATCAAACACTGGCGTTGCAAATGGCACACCATCTTGTAAGTTGCGAGCTAATTCCAATATTTCACTGTCGGTGTAAGATTTAATATCTTCTTTTTTGCCAGTGCTGTCGTTATAGATTTGTTCCAGGAATTTGCGAATTTCAGCGACTTTCACTTCAGATTCAAGCATTTCTTGAATACGCAATCCTAACCCTTTAGCAGCCCAGCCCAAATGCACTTCTAAAATTTGACCAATGTTCATCCGTGACGGAACACCAAGCGGGTTCAGCACGATGTCCATAGGCGTACCGTCTGCCATATGCGGCATATCTTCCACGGGTACGATTTTTGAAATTACACCTTTGTTACCATGACGGCCAGCCATTTTGTCGCCAGGTTGAATACGACGTTTCACAGCCAAATATACTTTGACCATTTTTTGTACGCCTGGCGGTAATTCGTCACCTTGCGTCAATTTACGTTTTTTCTCGTCAAAACGACTATCAAACGTAACGCGTGCTTGGCTCAAGCTATCTTTCAATTGCTCCAATTGACGCGCAGCATCTTCATCGCTCAAGCGAATATCAAACCAATCGTAACGACCAACTGAATCTAAATATTCAGTAGTGAGCTTGTCGCCTTTTTTCAGCTTGTTAGGACCGCCTGTCGCTACTTTACCTTCTAACAAACGGCGGATACGGCCAAACGCATCATCTTCCACAATACGCATCTGGTCTGCCAAGTCGGTTTTATAATGAGCCAATTGGTCATCGATAATTTGTTGTGCGCGTGCATCGCGATCGATACCTTCACGCGTGAATACTTGCACGTCAATCACTGTACCGCTCATGCCTGATGGCACGCGCAATGAGGTATCTTTTACGTCTGAAGCTTTTTCACCAAAAATCGCACGCAGCAACTTCTCTTCCGGCGTGAGTTGTGTTTCACCTTTTGGTGTCACTTTACCTACCAGCACATCGCCCGCTTCAACTTCAGCACCAATGTAGATAATGCCTGATTCATCCAAGCGGCCAATCATGCGCTCACTCAAGTTTGAAATATCTTGCGTAATTTCTTCAGCACCTAACTTAGTATCACGTGCAACAACCGACAACTCTTCAATATGAATTGAAGTGTAACGGTCATCACCCACCACGCGTTCTGAGATAAGAATTGAATCCTCGTAGTTATAGCCATTCCAAGGCATAAAACCAACAAGCATGTTTTGACCAAGCGCCAATTCACCCATGTCCGTAGAAGCGCCATCAGCAATAATATCGCCACGTGCAAGATGGTCACCAACCTTTACCAATGGGCGTTGATTGATATTAGTATTTTGGTTTGAGCGTGTGTATTTGGTGAGGTTATAAATATCCACACCAACTTCACCGGCTTTGGCTTCATCATCATTCACACGAATCACAATACGACCAGAATCCACGTAATCCACAATACCGCCACGGCGCGCTTGCACTGTGGTGCCAGAGTCAATCGCTACAGTACGCTCAATACCTGTACCTACTACGGCTTTTTCAGCACGCAAGCAGGGTACTGCTTGGCGCTGCATGTTGGCACCCATCAAGGCACGGTTCGCGTCATCATGTTCCAAAAATGGAATTAACGATGCAGCAACCGATACAATTTGACTTGGTGCCACGTCCATATATTGGACGCGCTCAGGCTGTGACATTGTGAATTCATTGTGATAACGTGAAGAAATTAAATCTTCTTTAAATAGGCCTTTAGTGTCTAATTCAGTGTTTGCTTGTGCAATCATGAATTGGCTTTCTTCAATCGCAGACAAATAATCAATCGTATCTGACACTTTATTGCCTTCAACACGACGGTAAGGCGTTTCTAAAAATCCATATTGATTAGTACGTGCAAACAATGCCAACGAGTTAATCAAACCAATGTTTGGACCTTCTGGTGTCTCGATTGGGCACACACGGCCATAATGGGTTGAGTGTACATCACGCACCTCAAAACCAGCACGCTCACGCGTCAAGCCGCCTGGGCCTAATGCAGAAATACGACGTTTGTGCGTGATTTCTGAAAGTGGATTGGTTTGATCCATAAATTGTGAGAGTTGACTAGAGCCAAAAAATTCACGAATTGCGCTAGAAACTGGTTTCGCATTAATTAAATCATGCGGCATTAGGTTATCGGATTCGGCTTGGCTTAAACGCTCTTTCACTGCACGCTCTACACGCACTAAACCTGCGCGAAACTGGTTCTCGGCCAACTCACCCACTGAGCGAATACGACGATTACCTAAGTGGTCAATATCGTCAATCTCACCGCGACCATTGCGCAACTCAAGCAACACACCAATGACAGCTAAAATATCGTCATTTGACAATATGTTTGCACCTTGGTCACTCTGCGCACCAACCCGCTCATAGAACTTGCGCATCCAATTAGCACTACGCTCTTCTTGTTTCACTGGATAGGCACGGCGATTAAATTTCATGCGACCAACGACTGATAAATCGTAACGGTCCTCATTAAAGAATAGACCATTAAATAAGGCTTCTACAGCATCTTCTGTTGGCGGTTCACCAGGACGCATCATACGATAAATCGCCACTTTTGCACTATATTGATCAGGAATCTCATCAATTCTCAAAGTTTGCGAAATAAAATCACCATGATCTAAATCGTTAGTGTAAAGGGTATTAATTTGCGAAATTTTTGCTTCAATTAATTTTTCGATTAAAGTTTCTGTAATTTCATCGTTAGCGTTCGCGACGATTTCGCCTGTTTCTTTATCAACAATATTGCTTGCTAGAGCGCGGCCCATAATAAAGTCAGTCGGTACTACAATTTTCGTCACACCCGCTTTTTCAATATCACGAATATGTTTAACTGTAATGCGCTTATCCTTACCCACCAGCACATTTCCAGCTTTGTCAGTAATATCAAATTTAGCCACTTCACCACGCAAACGATCCGCTACCAATTCAAATTCCACGCCTTTTGGGCCAATATGGAAAGTATCTGTATCGTTAAAAGTTTCTAGAATTTGTTCTGGTGTATAACCTAATGCTTTCAACAAAATCGTTACTGGCATTTTGCGGCGACGATCAACGCGGAAATACAAATAATCTTTTGGATCAAATTCAAAATCCAGCCATGAGCCACGGTAAGGAATGATGCGTGCTGAAAACAACAATTTACCTGATGAGTGCGTCTTTCCGCGATCGTGCTCAAAGAACACTCCTGGGCTACGGTGCAATTGTGAAACAATCACACGCTCAGTACCATTAATCACAAACGAACCATTTTCAGTCATCAAAGGCAATTCGCCCATGTATACTTCTTGCTCTTTTACCTCTTTCACGGTGGGCTTAGAAGCCTCTTTATCCATGATCGTTAAACGCACTTTTACGCGCAACGGTGCCGCATAGGTTAAGCCACGCTGTTGACACTCTTTCACATCAAATGGCTCGTTACCGAGTTGATAGCTGACATAATCTAAACGCGCATTGCCAGAATGGCTGACGATAGGAAATACAGAACTGAAAGTAGATTCCAAACCATCTTTTGTGCGTTTGTCTGCTGGAATCTCTGCTTGTAAAAAAGCTTTGTAAGATTCCAATTGCATAGCGAGCAAGTACGGCACTTCTTGCACACTTTCTCGTTTTGCAAAACTCTTACGAATGCGTTTTTTTTCGGTAAAGGAATAGCTCATAGCGTCTCCTGATATTTTGAGGGTAGAAGACAAAACACTTTCAACCATTTCAATGTTTTGATTTCTAACATCACATATTTCAAATGTTAAAAAATTAAAGTTACAATTTGTTACAAATCCCGCTGCTTAAAAACGACTAAAGCTGACGGTTTCCCGTCAGCCCAGCCACATTCAAATAAATGAATTATTTGATTTCGCCAGTTGCGCCAGCTTCAATCAATTTTTTCAACGCTGCATCAGCATCAGCTTTATTTACACCTTCTTTAATTGCTTTTGGTGCGCCGTCAACTAAATCTTTCGCTTCTTTCAAACCTAAAGCTGTCAGTTCGCGAACTGCTTTAATCACGCTCACTTTTTGCTCGCCTGCTGTTAAAAGAATTACAGAGAACTCAGTCTGCTCTGCAGCTGCAGCTGGTGCTGCGCCGCCTGCTGCGCCGCCTGCGGCTACAGCAACTGCCGCTGCAGATACGCCGAATTTTTCTTCAATTTCTTTAATCAATGCTGTTAAATCCAACACAGACATGTTGCTCACCGCTTCTAAAATATCTTTATTTGAAACTGCCATTTGAATATTCCTTAAAATTAAATAATGTAGTTGTTAAATTAAGCTGCTTTGGCATCACGAACCGCTGCAAGTACACGTGCGAACTTGGTCGGCATTTCGTTGAGCGTACGCGCAAACTTGGCAAGCAATTCATCTCGACTTAACGTTGATGCCAAGGCTTGCACGCCTGCGGCGTTCATCACTTGGTTTGGCATTGCACCTGCTTTAATAACGAACTTGTCGTTTGCTTTAGCAAAATTGTTCATTACTTTTGCCGCAGCAACAGCGTCTGTAGATATGCCAAACATCAACGGGCCTACCATGTCATTTGCTAAAGCTGAAAATGGCGTGCCTTCAACTGCACGGCGCACTAGTGTATTTTTCAATACACGTAGGTACACACTTGATTTTCGAGCTTCCGCACGCAACAGGGTCATGTCAGCCACGCCCATGCCACGATACTCAGCTAAAACAATTGCTTGCGCTTGCGCAACTTGCGCACTTACTTCCGCAACTACTGCTTTTTTCTCTGTTAGATTTAGACTCAATGTCTTTTCTCCTTCCGTTAATAAAGTACAAAATCTCTCAATTTTGTACCGCTCACGGCGTCCTTATTCAGGCAATTCATATCCTGTGTCGGGTTGCGCCATCTGCGTTGGAATCAGAAGATAGAAAACAGAGGATTTGAAGATAAAAGCGCCTTCATTCACCCATCATCTATCTGCTTCAATTAAATCCTGACGGATACCAACGGTCTTTGATGCTCTTGTTGCCTAAGTTCTAAGCAACAAGCCCAAAGTTCTTTTTTAAATCACACTTCAGTGACTTAGTAATTCTTATGCAATGCTCGCATGGTCAACACGCACGCCAGCACCCATAGTGCTAGAAACCGATATTTTTTTCAAAAATATGCCTTTTGTTGAGGCTGGTTTAGCTTTGCTAAGGGCATCAACCAAAGCGGCTAAATTGCCTTGCAATTGCTCAACTGTAAACGATGCGCGACCAATCGTACAATGCACAATGCCACCTTTATCAGTACGATATTGCACTTGGCCCGCTTTAGCATTTTTAACCGCAGCAGCTGCATCCGGAGTTACCGTACCCACTTTCGGGTTTGGCATTAAGCCGCGTGGGCCTAATACTTGACCCAATGTACCCACGATGCGCATTGCATCAGGTGTGGCAATCGCAACGTCAAAATCCAAAAAGCCGGCTTTTACTTTTTCAGCCAAATCTTCAAATCCAACAATATCTGCACCCGCCGCTTTAGCAGCCTCAGCCTGCGCACCTTGTGCAAATACGGCAACGCGTGTAACTTTACCTGTCCCATTTGGCAATACTAATGCACCACGTACTAATTGGTCAGATTTACGTGCATCAATACCCAAATTTATAACTGCATCGATAGATTCATTAAATTTTGCAGTCGCGCCTTCTTTTACCAAACCCAAAGCTTCCGGCATCGGGTAAAGTTTGTCGCGATTTATTTTTGCGCGAAGCGCGTTGATTCTTTTAGCCATGTTATACACCCTCCACTTCAATACCCATACTGCGCGCGCTACCTGCAATGGTGCGAACTGCTGCATCCATATTTGCCGCTGTTAAGTCTGGCATTTTAGTTGTTGCGATTTCTTCCGCTTGTTTTCTAGTGATTTTGCCCACTTTATCGGTATGCGGTGTCGCTGAACCTTTTTCTATTTTCGCTGCTTTTTTAATAAGAATTGTCGCGGGCGGCGTTTTCATTATAAAAGTGAAACTCTTATCGGCAAACGCTGTGATGACAACTGGAATCGGCAAACCAGGTTCAACGCCTTGTGTAGCAGCGTTAAAAGCTTTACAGAATTCCATAATGTTAAGGCCGCGTTGACCTAATGCAGGGCCTACTGGTGGGCTTGGGTTGGCTTTACCTGCGGGAATCTGCAGTTTAATGTAGCCAATGACTTTCTTTGCCATTTCTTTCTCCTATGTGGGTACGAACGCTTTAAAATTAACTAAAGCTCCCCATTAATAAATACTATAAATACTACTAAACTTCTTTTTCTATCTGGCTGAAATCCAATTCAACTGGAGTGGCACGGCCAAAAATGACCACAGCAACACGTAATTTACTTTTCTCGTAATTGATTTCTTCCACACTGCCAGAAAAATCTTTAAATGGACCGTCAACCACCCGCACAGACTCACCTTTTTCAAAAGTGAGTTTTTGCGTTGGATTCGACTTGCTGTCATCCATGCGCTGTAAAATTATTTCAACTTCTTTGTCTTTAATCGGCGTTGGCTTTTGCGCACTACCCCCAATAAAAGCAGTCACGCGCGGCGTACTTTTAACTAAATGCCAACTTTCATCCGACATATTCATTTGTACTAGCACATAACCTGGATATAAGCGACGCTCTGAAATCTTCTTAACGCCTGCCTTCATTTCGATCACTTCTTCAACTGGCACTAAAATATCACCGAATTGATCTTTCAAATCAGAACGTGCAATACGCTCTTCGATGCCAGCTTTAACTGATTTTTCCATGCCTGAAAAAGCTTGGACTGCATACCAACGCATACTCATTAAGCACTCCGCCCCATTAACCATTGCACCATATATGCGAAACCGATATCTACTACAGCCAAGAAAGCAGCCACAATCACCACCAGAATAAACACAGCGATTGCCGTTTGTATTGTCTCTTTTCTTGTCGGCCAAACCACTTTCTTCGCCTCAGCGACTGATTCGCCTACAAAACCCAGCGCTCTCTGCCCTTGTGGTGTCGTCCACAATATCGCGATAGCCGCAGCCAAACCTGCCAATATGGCAAGAATGCGCAATACAAGTGCTTTATCTGCAAGCATGTAAAAGCCAGCAATGCCAGCCGCTAATAGAAGCGCGGACAAGACTAACTTAATTTTATCTATCATCGTTATCGTCTTAACTTTTTACTTAACTTAAATCAATAAGCTAATATTTTTAATTTGGCAGGCCAAGAGGGTCTCGAACCCCCAACCCTCGGTTTTGGAGACCGATACTCTACCAATTGAGCTATTGGCCTATTTAACTTTACACCTTGCTAATCACACGATTGCTAGCTCTGCAATTACAAAAACCTCGCTAGAAATTTAACATGTCAAGCGAGGTTCTTTCATTAACAACAATTACGCAATAACTTTAGCCACCACACCCGCACCCACAGTACGACCGCCTTCACGAATAGCGAAGCGTAAGCCCTCTTCCATCGCGATCGGCGCAATCAGTTCTACCGTGATTGATACGTTGTCGCCTGGCATCACCATTTCTGTACCTGCCGGTAACTCTACTGCACCGGTTACGTCAGTGGTACGAAAGTAGAATTGTGGACGGTAGCCTTGGAAAAACGGGGTGTGACGACCACCTTCATCTTTACCGAGCACGTAGATTTCTGCAGTGAATTTAGTATGTGGCTTAATTGAACCTGATTTAGCCAATACTTGGCCACGCTCCACTTCTTCACGCTTAGTACCGCGTAGCAATACACCTACGTTGTCGCCGGCTTGACCTTGATCGAGCAATTTGCGGAACATTTCCACACCGGTACAGGTGGTTTTGAGGGTTGGTTTGATCCCAACGATCTCGATTTCATCACCGACTTTTACAATACCGCGTTCGATACGGCCTGTGACTACAGTACCACGACCAGAGATTGAGAATACGTCTTCTACCGGCATGAGGAAGCTGCCGTCAATGGCACGTTCTGGCATGGGAATGTATGAGTCAAGCGCTTCGGCTAATTTCAGAATAGCAGGTTCGCCATATTGTGATTGGTCGCCTTCTAGGGCAAGTTTGGCTGAACCGATGATAATCGGGGTATCGTCGCCTGGGAAGTCGTATTTGCTAAGAAGCTCACGAATTTCCATTTCAACCAGTTCTAGCAACTCTGGGTCATCTACCATGTCGGCTTTGTTCATAAACACTACAATGTAAGGCACGCCTACTTGACGTGCTAACAGGATGTGTTCACGCGTTTGTGGCATCGGGCCGTCAGCGGCAGATACCACTAAAATAGCGCCGTCCATTTGGGCTGCACCGGTAATCATGTTCTTAACATAGTCAGCATGGCCTGGGCAATCAACGTGGGCGTAGTGACGATTCGCTGTCTCATACTCTACGTGAGCGGTATTAATGGTAATGCCGCGTGCTTTTTCTTCTGGCGCCGCGTCAATTTGATCGTAGGCCTTAGCTTCGCCACCAAACTTTTTAGAAAGAATGGTGGTAATCGCTGCCGTCAACGTTGTTTTGCCATGATCCACATGTCCAATCGTGCCCACGTTCACGTGCGGCTTGGTCCGTTCGAATTTGCCTTTTGCCATTTTTAATTCCTTTGCGTAATCTTATGATTTAATATTCAATTAAAATTTTATTAACTTAATTTTTTTAAGCTTTACTTTTTACTACTTCTAAAAGTTTTATTTAACTTAATAAAACTTTAACACTACTGTTTCAAACCTTTGGTGCGCCTGGATTTTGGTGCCCATGGCGGGAATCGGACCCGCGACCTCTCCCTTACCAAGGGAGTGCTCTACCACTGAGCCACATGGGCAACTAACAAACCATATAAACTCAATTTTTGGAGCGGGCGACGAGGCTCGAACTCGCGACATTCAGTTTGGAAAACTGAAGCTCTACCAACTGAGCTACACCCGCGTACCCGCTAAACCAGCGCCAACAGGCCCCTACTTTTCTTATCAATTCCAGTTTTGGTGGAGGAGGCTGGATTCGAACCAGCGTACTCTGAGAGAACGGATTTACAGTCCGTCGCCTTTAACCACTCGGCCACCCCTCCTAACCGAACCCGCGATTATGCTTATTTTTTGACATGCTGTCAAATAAAATAGGCGCAAAAAACAACAATTGTTCAAAAGTAAATTTAAAAAATTGTTAATGTATGTTTTTAGGTGTTTTATAGGGATTTTTGGTGCCGGATGTCGGAATCGAACTGACGACCTTCGCATTACAAGTGCGCTGCTCTACCAACTGAGCTAATCCGGCTTTTTCTTGAAGGCGAAACTATATCACTATTTACAAATAGGCGGCTAGCCCTTTTAAGAAATTTTTACTGCTAACTACTTTACAATAGTTAAGGTTGGTTTCTTTTTTTGCGGTAATTCACTTTTGCTATCTGGCGCAACAGCCTCAGAAGAGCATTTCGCTACACCCTCGTCAATATTGGCTTTCATGGCAGTTTCAAAAAACATACCTTGTCCATTTTCACGCGCAAAAATACCTTTTACTGCGTCCATCGGCACATATAAATTTTGCGAAACACCGCCAAAACGTGCAGAAAACACAATCGCTTCATTGTCCATATGCAAATCTTTAGTGGCAGTATAATTTAAATTAAGCACAATTTCGCCATCCTTCACATACGCCATCGGCACCCGCGTTTGTGCCCCGACAACAACCAGCAAATGTGGCGTTAAGCCATTATCTACGCACCATTCATGAATGGCGCGTACCATGTAGGGTTTAGTTGGAATCAACCCCTCAGCCACACTTACTTCCTCATTGCCTTTTCTGATGGTGTCATCGCATCCGCATATAATGGGCGCGAAAATAAACGTTCTGCATACTTCAGCAATGGTGCGGCTTGATTTGGCAAATCAATACCGTAATGGCCTAAACGCCATAGTAGCGGCGTAACTGCAACATCAAGCATTGAGTATTCATCGCCCAATAAATAGTTTTGCTTGCTAAAGATTGGCACAATTTGCGTTAAATTATCACGTATAGTTTTGCGTGCTTTATCGGCCTTTTCGTCATCGACTGATTCAATATCTTTGATATGATCAAATAAATCTTTTTCGAAGTTATACAAAAATAATCTTGCGCGTGCTCGCATCACTGGGTCGGCCGGCATCAGTTGCGGATGCGGAAAACGTTCATCGATATATTCGTTAATAATGTTGGCTTCTGACAACACCAAATCGCGCTCCACCAAAACTGGCACCGCTCCGTAAGGATTCAACACCGCCAAATCTTCGGCTTTATTGGCCAAATCCACATCAATAACTTCAAAATCCATGCCTTTTTCAAACAGGACAATTCGGCAACGGTGGCTATAAGGATCTACTGACCCCGAGTAAAGTTTCATCATAATCGTTATTCTCTTTTAAATTAGAAATGCTTTTTAATTAATATTAAGTAGATTTCTATTTAATATCTTTCCAGTATTCTTTTTTAAGCATTCTCGTTAGAACAAACAGAATACCTAAAAACAACAATACCCATATTCCTGTATGTTTACGATGTTGCTTGGCAGGCTCAGCCATAAACGCCATGTAATTTGTCAAATCGGCAACAAAGGAATCGTACTCTTCAGGATTCAACCTACCTGGCTTAACCACTTCTAGCTGATGCGTTTCGTGATTTAACACCTGCACACCCTGTTGCTCATACAACACATGCGGCATAGCAACCTTATCGAACACTATATTATTCCAGCCACTTGGGCGTGTATCGTCACGATAAAACCCCCGTAGATAGGAATAAACCCAATCGGCACCACGTGCGCGAACTTCTACCGACAAATCAGGCGGCGCAACACCAAACCATTTTTTTGCATCTTTTGAATTTATCGCCACTTTCATGGTGTCGCCTACTTTTTCGCCGGCAAATAGCAAGTTATCTTTAATTTGCTTTTCTGTGAGGCCAATATCTTCCAAACGGTTATAGCGCATATAATTAGCGCTATGACAATTGAGGCAATTATTCACGAAGGTCCGTGCGCCACGTTGTAATGATGCCTGATCGCTAGGATCTATTGGCGCTGCAACGGTCATCGCGGCCTCATTAGCGAGTGCAACTAATGGCAAAAACACCAAACTTAATAATAGTTTTTTCATGATTAGTATGTCACCCTTTCTGGTACTGGCTTAGTTTTATCTTTTGCGGTATACCAAGGCATAAGGATGAAGAATAAAAAGTAAATGATGGTGAAAATACGAGCAACTACTGTGGCACGGTCTGCACCACCTAACCAGCTGTCAAATTGACCCCAAACATTGGAAGGCACTGTGCCTAGATAACCCAATACAAAAAAGCTCACTACAAACGCAGCCAACCATTTTTTGTACAATGCGCCACGATAGCGAATAGACTTTACCTGACTTTTATCAAGCCAAGGCAATAGAGCAAACACTACAACCGATAAACCCATTGCCGCCACGCCGGGAAACTGCGAATTAAACACAGGCGGAACTGCACGCAATATTGAATAATATGGCGTGAAATACCATACTGGTGCGATATGAGCTGGCGTTACCATCGGATTAGCGGGAACAAAATTATTCGCCTCTAAAAAGTAGCCCCCCATTTCAGGTGCAAAGAAAATAATGGCAGCGAACACGATTAAAAACACCGCCACGCCTACCATGTCCTTCACTGTATAATAAGGGTGGAAGGGAATTCCATCCAGTGGAATGCCTGTTTTTTTGTCTTTTTTGGCTTTTATCTCTACGCCATCTGGATTGTTAGAGCCCACTTCGTGTAATGCAATTAGATGCACTACAACCAATCCCAAGAGTACCAGCGGCAAAGCGATCACATGGAACGCAAAAAAGCGATTCAAGGTAGCATCGGAAATCAAATAATCGCCACGCAGCCATTCGGATAAATCCGGCCCTATGAACGGAACTGCGCTAAATAAGTTCACAATCACCTGCGCACCCCAATAAGACATTTGCCCCCAAGGCAAGAGGTAGCCAAAAAAAGCCTCGCCCATTAAGCATAAGAAAATGCCCACACCAAACAGCCAAATCAATTCGCGAGGGTTACGGTACGAGCCATAAATAATACCGCGGAACATATGCAAATACACCACGATAAAGAACATGGAAGCACCAGTGGAATGCATGTAGCGAATAATATTACCGCCAAATACATCACGCATAATGTATTCCACCGAAGCAAACGCTTGCTCTGCATCTGGCTTATAATGCATTGTTAAGAAAATACCGGTCACAATTTGTAATACCAACACCAGCATGGCTAAAGAGCCAAAAAAGTACCAAAAATTGAAATTTTTCGGTGCGTAATATTCGGTTAGGTGGTTTTTAATATTGCTAGTGAGTGGAAAGCGTGCGTCAATCCAATCCATCGCGCAACTCAAATAACCTTTAGTTTGTGCTTGTTTATCTACCATGATTTACGCCTCCGCCTTTGCATCAACACCAATCAACAAAGTGGTGTCATTTAAATATTGATGCGGTGGCACTACTAAATTAATCGGGGCTGGTGAGCCTTTAAATACACGGCCTGCAAGATCAAACTTAGAACCATGACAAGGGCAGAAAAACCCCCCTGCCCAACTTTCACCCATATCGCCACCTGCTTGCATTTTTGCTGTAGGAGAACAGCCCAAATGCGTACAAATACCCACGATCACTGCCAAATTAGGCTTTATAGAGCGGTCAGCATTTTTACAATAAACCGGCTGCTGTGAAGTCACATCTGAGTTTGGATCTGAAAGTTTATCATTGTGACGCGCCAACTCTGCAACCATATCATCAGTACGATTAATAATCCACACCGGCTTACCACGCCACTCCGCAGTAATCATTGTACCCGGTTCAACTTTACTTATATCTACCTCCACCGGAGCACCTGCCGCTTTTGCACGCTCACTCGGTAACATACTGCCAACAAACGGTACGCAAGTAGCGGCAACACCTACAGCACCAGTGGCCGCAGAGGCAGTAATTAAAAATTTTCGTTTTTCTAAATCAACTTCTGAAGGCGGGTGAAATGAAAGAGGGTTATTCTTGTCAATCTTGCTGTCTGACATTTGCTTCCTTTAACTTGCCTTTTTGAGGCATGACTAAACTCGGTTTACAAAGGATAATATTATACATTTTTTTACATAACAAACCAAATTTAATTTGATAACTAATTGATAGATATCAACTAAACTGGATTATCAATGTCTATAAACTCGTGCTGAATTCCAAACTTTTTCGCCAGATGCTCTCCTAATGCTTGTATTCCGTAACGTTCCGTTGCATGATGCCCTGCAGCTATATATGACACCCCTGTTTCACGCGCAACATGCACAGTCTGCTCAGAAATCTCGCCACTCAAATAAACATCCACATTGGCAGCGACCGCCTGTTCCATATATCCTTGCGCGGCGCCCGTGCACAAAGCAATATGCTTAACTGATTGATTTAAATCACCAATCACCTGCGGTATGCGTTCAAGTTTTGCTTCAACTTGTTCAGCAAACGTTTTCAGTGTTTGTGGTTGGCCAAATTCTGCCAAAGCCAGCGCCCCATTTTCACCAGTCCAACCAGTAATTTTTAAGTCCAATTGCTTTGCCAGCATAGCACTGTTGCCTAATTCAGGATGTGCATCCAGTGGTAAATGAAACGCAAACAGGTTAATATCATTTTGCAGCAAAAACTGAAGTCGTTGCTTTTTAATACCTGTAATAGACGGCAACTCGCCTCGCCAGAAATAGCCATGGTGTACCAAAATAGCGTCGGCATTAACTTTATGTGCTGCCTGCAGCAGCGCCAAACTGGCTGTCACACCCGTCACAATTTTATTAATTTCACGCTTACCTTCTACTTGCAAGCCATTTGGGCAGTAATCACTAAACCGTTCGGGTTGTAACAACTGATTTAAATATTCACTTAGGTCATTTATTTTCATGAATTTTCACCTATACTAATGTGTAATTATTTTTTACTTCTTAACATATGAAACGTGTTTGGCTTATTTTTGCACAATCTGTCACTGCCTGCTTGGGCTTATTGTTTGTGCTAAGACTTTTTTATCCGCATTTGCTTGAGAAGGGACAGGAACCTATTGTCATCAATCAAGTAGAATCAAGCGCTTCAGCCAGTTTTAAAGGGAGTTACAGCTCTGCTGCAAAAAAAGCCATGCCTTCGGTAGTCAATATTTTCACCTCAAGCAAGGTAAGCACTCCAAGCCCAAATGAACAATATAAAGACGACCCATTATTTAGGCATTTTTTTGGTGATCAGCCTGACAATGATGAAGATCAGCCAGAAAACAGCTTAGGAAGTGGTGTCATTGTAAGTGAGCAAGGCCTAATTTTAACCAATGACCATGTGGTTGCTAGCGCCGATGAAATTGAAGTCGCCTTGGCTGATGGCAGAAAACTATCAGCCAAAGTTGTTGGCACAGACCCCGATACCGATTTGGCTGTATTAAAAGTCGATGCAGATAAACTGCCTGCTATTACATTTGCCACTTCTGAAAATGTCAATGTGGGCGATGTAGTGCTGGCTATTGGCAATCCATTTGGTGTTGGGCAAACTGTTACACAGGGCATTGTGAGCGCGCTTGGACGTAATCATTTAGGCATTAATACTTACGAAAACTTCATACAAACCGATGCCTCGATTAATCCTGGCAACTCAGGCGGTGCTTTGATTGATACCGAAGGCAATCTGGTAGGAGTAAATAGTGCCATTTATTCACGCAACGGTGGCAGCATGGGCATTGGCTTTGCCATTCCCGCCAGTTTAGCAAAGCAAGTCATGGAACAAATTGCTAAAAGTGGCAGCGTGACGCGCGGCTGGATAGGCATAGAAGCGCAAGATATCACGCCCGAATTAGCTGAATCGTTCAAATTAAAGCAAGCACGCGGTTCACTGATTGCAGGTGTGTTGCGCAACAGTCCAGCAGATGTAGCCGGCATTAAAGCCGGCGATATATTGCTGGCTATAAATGACAAAGAAGTAGCTGACAGTAGCAATATGCTGAATTTAATTGCTGTACTAAAACCAAATGAAAAAGCCGTGTTAAAAATTGCTAGGGCAGAAAAAGAACTCAACATAAACGTGACAGTAGGTAAAAGGCCAAAACCAGCAGTGGCGCAAAAATAGTTTCTAGGGAACATCATGGGAATGCGCTAAGATGCACTTAACGTGAATGTCAGTGGCAACGAATCCTCAGCGCATATTCATAAAAATGATGCAGAATGGAAAAATAATTTTTGCTTTGTTCAACCCCTTGCCAGGCGCACTTCTGATTTTCGATCTTTCTATTGAACTGGTGCAGACCTCTTGTGGCATGGGCGTACCCTATTACGAATATACTGAAGACCGCGAACTACTGAATGACTGGGCACAAAAAACCGGGAATGAAGGCTAAAAAAAGTATTGGCTGGAAAAATATCAACTGAACATTGATGGGATACCAAAAACATTACCGCAAAAAATAGCTAAGCTTTTATTATATTGGCTTTAGGTTGAGTAAACCATGCAACCATAACACCCACCTCATACAATAGCCACAGCGGCACAGCCAGCATAAATTGAGAAATAATATCGGGTGGTGTAAAAACTGCGCCAATGATAAACGCACTGACAATTACATAACTGCGTACTTCTTTTAATTGCGCAATTGTTACCCAGCCAAAGCGCACCATTAACACCACCGCGATTGGTACCTCAAACGCCAAGCCAAACGCCATAAATAGCGTCATCACGAAATCGAGATATTGTGAAATATCAGTCATGACAGCTACACCCACTGGCGCGCTTTTAACCATAAACCCAAACACCACGGGAAAAACAGCAAAATAGGCAAATGCCATACCGGTTAAAAATAATAGGCAGCTAGCCAGGATGACTGGCACCATTAACTTTTTTTCATGCATATACAAGCCTGGTGCCACAAACGCCCAAATCTGATACAAAGTATGTGGTAGCGAAATCACAAATGCTGCCATCATGGCGACTTTCATCGGCACAAAAAATGGTGTAGTAACCGCAGTGGCAATCATTTGCCCACCTGCAGGCAGTTTAGCCAGCATCGGCGCTGCAAGTAATGTGTAAATTTTATTTGCAAAAGGAAACAAACAAACAAATACCAAGACAAAGCCTAACACACTCTTTATTAGGCGACTCCGTAGCTCGATTAGATGAGAGATAAACGATTCGGTAGGGGTCATCTGCTATTCACTTGACTTAACTACTGGTTTAACACGCTTAGAAGTTGCTTTTTTACTTTTAGTTGATTTTGATTTGATAGCTATGGGAGCTTTTTGTTCAGTTTCTGTAAGAGAGTTTTTAATTTCTGCAACTCGCTCACCAATGCTGGTTTGTGTGCTCTCGACTGATTGCTTGATTTCCTGCTGCAATTTTTGCAGCTCTTCAAAGCGCATCTCACGATTCACTTCTTCTTTTACCTGAGCCATATAGCGCTGCATGCGACCTATGAATGCGCCCACCGTACGCGCCACTTTTGGCAGTTTTTCTGGCCCAATCACCAGCAAAGCTACCACTGCTATTACAAGCAACTCCGAAAAAGAAACATCGAACATCTTAAAAGCTTACTGCTTAGTCTTTTTGGTTACTTCACCTTCAATTGTCGTACCGGTTTTTTCAGCACTCTCAGACACTTTTTCGTCATTCATTGCCTTTTTAAACTCCTTTACCGCGCCACCCACATCACTACCAATATTGCGTAATTTTTTGGTGCCAAATATCAATACCACAATCAACAAAACTATCAACCAATGCCATAAACTAAACGAGCCCATGCCTATCTCCTCATTATATTGTGCCTGGTAAACCGCCACCAAACACATGAATATGTAAATGAAACACCTCTTGCCCGCCCTCTCGGCCAGTATTAATAAGGGTTTTAAAGCCTGCCAAACCTTGTTCTTTGGTTAATTTCGGCACCAATAACATCACTTTCCCCAACAAAGCTTGATGTGTTGCATCACAATCCTGTAAACTTTCCACATGCAGTTTTGGCACAATCATAAAATGTACTTTTGCCATCGGCTTAATGTCGTTAAATGCAATTACATCATCATCTTCATAGATTTTTTTTGCAGGTATGGCTCCACTAACAATTTTGCAAAAAATGCAGTCCGTATTCATTTTGTGCGGCTTTCTTTCTCGGCAATCCCAGACAAACCTTCACGTCGCGCCAATTCATCCAGCACGTCTTGCGGCTTTAAGCCAGCCTTGGCCAGCATCACTAATGTGTGGAACAATAAATCAGCGGTTTCATAAATAATCTCTTGTTTATTTCCACCCTTGACTGCCAAAATAGTTTCGGTAGCTTCTTCGCCAATCTTTTTAAGAATACTATCCATACCCTTAGCATACAATTTTGCTACATAAGACGTAGTCGGATCGGCCGTTTTACGCTGCTCTAACAATTCACCTAATCGGTTTAATACATCATTCATAATTTATAGATTTTGACCTAATAAATGTCTTTAGGATCTTTAATCACCGGCTGATCTATCCGCCAATTGCCATTTTCCAGTTTCTTAAAAAAGCAATTATGCCGCCCTGTATGACAGGCTATGCCGCCAATTTGCTCCACACTCAGCAAAATCACATCTTCGTCGCAATCCACACGAATTTCATGCACCTTTTGAATATGTCCTGACTCTTCGCCCTTGCGCCACAACTTGTTACGTGAGCGAGACCAATACACTGCTAGTTTGGTATCATTTGTCAATTGTAAAGCTTCGCGATTCATCCAGGCAACCATCAGTATTTTACCTGTGCCTTGTTCCTGCGCAATCGCCGGTATAAGGCCATTGGCATCCCAATTAATCTCGTCCAACCAGTTCAAAGTCTTACCTCAATCCCTTGCTGCTGCATATATTCTTTTGCCTGCTGCACAGTATATTCACCATAATGGAAAATACTCGCGGCCAGTACTGCATCTGCGCCACCCAAGATGATGCCATCCACCAAGTGTTGTAAATTGCCTACGCCGCCAGAGGCGATAAGCGGTACATCCACGGCATTACTAATTGCTTTATTAAGCAGGTTGTTAAAACCAATTTTGGTTCCATCCCTATCCATGCTCGTGACCAACAACTCTCCTGCACCAAGGCTCACCATGTATTCAGCCCACTTAACAGCATCCAAGCCTGTTGGCTTGCGGCCGCCATGGGTAAACACCTCCCACTCAAATGCTTGATTGTCTACCTTTTTCGCATCAATGGCTACCACAATACATTGCGACCCGAAGCGGGTTGCAGCGGCTTGCACCATATACGGATTAAGCACAGCTGTAGTGTTAATGCTAACTTTGTCTGCACCAGCATTCAATAAGCGACGTACATCTTCCACTTCTCGTACTCCACCACCGACGGTGAGCGGAATAAATACTTGTGATGCGACTTCTTCAATAATGTGTAAAAGCAATCCGCGATCATCCGAGCTGGCTGTAATATCTAAAAATGTAAGCTCATCCGCGCCTTGGTCGTCATAACGCTTGGCGATTTCAACCGGATCGCCAGCATCACGCAACTGTAGAAAGTTAACGCCTTTTACAACGCGACCATCAGTAACATCTAAGCATGGAATAATGCGTTTGGCCAGGCCCATTAAGATAAGTCCATTAACTTAGTTCGTCGGCTAATTTTTGTGCCGCTGCAAAGTCAATCGTGCCTTCATATATGGCACGCCCAGTAATCACACCTATAATACCCTCATGCGCTACGGCACATAGCCGCTTAACATCTTCCATATTGGTTAAACCACCACTCGCGATGACAGGAATTGTAAGTGCTTGCGCTAAAGCCACCGTCGCTTCAATATTTACGCCTGTGAGCATACCATCGCGACCAATATCGGTATATACAATTGAATTTACGCCATAATCTTCAAATTTTTTAGCCAGATCAATCACATCATGCCCTGTGAGCTTAGACCAGCCATTAATGGCCACTTTACCTTCTTTAGCATCTAGACCCACCATAATTTGACCTGGAAAAGCATAACAGGCCTCGTGCAAGAAGCCTGGGGTTTTCACTGCGGCAGTGCCTATAATTACATAACTAATACCGTCATCCAGATAACGTTCTATAGTGTCCAGATCACGGATACCACCGCCTAGTTGAATAGGAATATCGCCGCCTACCGCGCTGACGATAGATTTAATCGCACCTTCATTCACTGGCTTGCCCGCAAACGCACCATTTAAATCAACTAAGTGTAATCTTTTGCCTCCCAAATCAACCCAATGACGCGCCATGGCGCCTGGGTCTTCTGAAAACACTGTGGACTCTTCCATCAGGCCTTGTTTTAAACGCACACAGTGGCCATCTTTAAGGTCAATTGCAGGAATGATTAGCATGATTGTTATTAATTAACTTTAGACAGAACAATAAAATAATTTAAGCTTAGAGATCACCAAGTCTTAGCTTACTAAGGCTTCCAGTTTACAAAGTTGCTGAGTAATTGCAAGCCAGCTGAAGCACTTTTTTCTACATGAAATTGTGTAGCAAAAATATTATCTCTTGCAACCGCGCTAGTAAAGCGATTGGGGTATTCGGTTGCGCCCACTGTAACCGAGCTGTCTTGTGGTGATACGTAGTAACTGTGTACATGATAAAACCTTGTCTCATCCTCAATGTCCGCCCACAACGGATGTGACTGCAGTTGATAAACCTGATTCCAACCCATGTGCGGTACTTTTAATTTATCACCATTCTGGTCAAACATTTGTTCATGTGCAAAGCGCTTAACATTACCTTTTAGCAAGCCTAATCCTGCGGTATCACCCTCTTCAGAATGGTCAAACAATAACTGCATGCCGATACAAATGCCTAAAAATGGCTTATTCATAGCTGCATGAATAATAACACTGTGTAAGTTGCGTGAATCCAGCTCTCGCATGCAGTCTGGCATAGCGCCTTGGCCTGGAAAAACAACACGTTCAGCTTGTCGAATTACTGCAGCATCGCTAGTAACGACTACTGATTTACCTGATGCAACGTGTTCAACCGCCTTAGACACCGAGCGCAAATTACCCATGCCATAATCAACAACCGCAATATCTACTTTTTGCATTGAGTGTCAAACTTAGCGCTTATAAACTACCTTTGGTAGACGGCATAATGCCTGACATGCGTTCGTCATATGTAATGGCCATTCGCAATGCGCGACCAAAAGCTTTGAATATCGTCTCAGACTGATGATGTGAGTTAAAGCCTTTAAGATTATCGATATGCAAGGTCACGTTAGCGTGATTCACAAAGCCTTGAAAAAACTCGTGTACCAAATCGACATCAAATTCGCCAATAGTTGCACGAGTGAATTCGCAATTAAACTCTAAGCCTGGACGACCAGAACAATCCAACACGACACGGCTCAAAGCTTCATCCAAAGGCACATAAGCATAACCGTAACGATTGATCCCTTTTTTATCACCAACCGCTTTTGTAAAAGCCTGACCTAAGGTAATACCAATATCTTCTACCGTATGGTGCGCGTCAATGTGCAGGTCACCTTTTGCCTGCACACTAATATCCATCATGCCATGACGGGCGACCTGATCGAGCATATGATCTAAAAAAGACAAGCCTGTGTTAAATTGCGAAACTCCCGTCCCATCAATATTGATAGAGACAGTAATCTGCGTTTCAAGGGTATTACGAGTGACTTCTGCTTTGCGCATGGGGTTTTAACTAATTGATATTGAATAATTTAACGACATTTTAACCTAAAGTTGCTCGCTTTCGCAAAATTGCAATAAAAAAACAAAAGCTGAGAAAAACATTCATTTCAAATACAAAAAAGCCGACCCTATGGGCCGGCTTTTATTGCTAAATAAAAATTATTTAGCTTGATCTGCTGGAGCGGCGGCTGCGTCTGCTGCTGGAGCGGCGGCTGCGTCTGCTGCTGGAGCGGCGGCTGCGTCTGCTGCTGGAGCGGCGGCTGCGTCTGCTGCTGGAGCGGCGGCTGCGTCTGCTGCTGGAGCAGGAGCGGTTTGCTCAACTGCTGCTGGAGCGACTGGCGCTTCTTCGGTATGTTTACCACCCTTAAGCAAATAAAGGCCTAGCAATACTGCACCTGCAATTAATGCCCAAGGCAATATTTTCCCCATGCCGCCTGCACTTGCGCTACTGCCACGTGCCAAGCCTGTAATTTCAGCGGCTGCGGCTGCTGGATCTGCTGCACCGTAAATCGCTGCACCTGCAACTACAATATCAGCTCCTGCATCGACTACTTGGCGCACAGTAGCTGCTTTAACACCGCCAGCTACTGAAACCTTAGCACCTGTATTTAAGCCAGTTACCATAGCCAAGTCAGCAAATGGTGTTTGGCCAGCGGCTTGTTGGTCTAAACCGGTATGCACGCCTATGATGTGTGCGCCTAATTTAGCCACTTCTAATGTACGCGCCTTTTTGTCGGTTACGTTGATCAAATCTACTTGAGCCATTTTTCCGTATTTATTCGCAACATCGATTACACCTTTAATAGTGCCAATATCTGCTGTGCCTAATACTGTGCAAATATCTGCACCCGCTTTGTAGAATGGCTCTGCTTCATAGAAGCCAGCATCCATTGTTTTCAAGTCAACTAGAATTTTGTTATTTGGGAATTTTGCACGCAATGTTTTAAGCAACTCTATACCATTGTGTTTAATGCAAGGTGTACCTATTTCTAAAATATCTACGTGTGGAGCAACTTTAGTCGCTAATGCAACAGTTGCGTCAAAATCTAGTGAATCTAGTGCCATTTGGGTTTGTGCCATGATGCTTATTCCTCCGAACTTACTCTTAAATATTCGATTAAAAATTTAATATTTTGTAGTTGATTTAATTAAATTTTACAAAACATTATTTGCACATTCTGTACATTCGCACATCATAACCGCATTTGAATATTTATTTCAACAATTTAGTTGCTTTTTATGATTATTTTAGAATTACACTCAGCGCCGCAATGAGTTGTTTAGAATGTGCGTCAGTACCAATGGTAATGCGCAAATAATTAGATATACGTATAGGATATTTAAAATGCCGCACAACAATGCTTTGTTCACGCAATTTTCCGGCCAACTCGGCACCAGCCGTTGTTTTATGCTTTGCAAAAATAAAATTAGCACCAGAGGGTAATACGTCGAACCTTAATGTCTGTAACTCTTTTACCAGAGCGGCTCGCGTGGCGATAACTTTTTTGCGAGTTTTTTCAAAATAAGCTTCATCTTGCATTGCGGCTATTGCACCTGCCTCAGCAAGACGGTCGATTGGATAAGAATTAAAACTATCCTTCACACGAATCAGCGCCTCGATTAAGTCTTTATGGCCTAGCGCATAACCTACACGCAGGCCTGCTAATGAGCGTGCCTTTGAGAGAGTTTGAACTACTAATAAATTAGGATAAGTATTTATTAACTTGACGGCGGATTCCGTTCCAAAATCGACATAGGCCTCGTCAATCACCACCACAGATTCCGTATTTATTTTTAGGAGGTTTTCTATTTCAACTAGCGCCAAAGGCACACCCGTTGGAGCGTTCGGGTTTGGGAAGATAATGCCACCGTTAGGCCGGTCATATTCTTTTACATCAATCTCAAATTTGTCATTAAGAGGAATTGCTTCAAAGTCGATGTCATACAACCCACAATAAACAGGGTAAAAACTGTAAGTAATGTCAGGGAACAGCAATGGTCTGCTATGTTTGAGTAGCGCTTGAAATACATGCGCCAACACTTCGTCCGAGCCATTGCCAACAAATACTTGATTGGCCTGTAAACTATGATACTCGCTGATCGCGGCTTTGAGCTTATCCGAATTTGGATCAGGATATAGGCGTAAAGTGTCTGCGGCTTCGGCCTGCAAAGCAGCTATTACTTTAGGGCTTGGTCCATATGGATTTTCGTTGGTATTGAGTTTGACTAAATTGGCAAGCTTGGGCTGCTCGCCTGGCACATAAGGGGTAAGCTTATGTACTAAATCACTCCAAAATTTGCTCATTCTGCAAACCTGTTCATTTTAAGCGATATTCTGCGCTGCGAGCATGTGCCTGCAAGCCTTCTCCATGCGCCAAAATTGAGGCAATACTTCCCAACTTTTGAGCACCTTCAGAAGATACCATTATTAAACTAGAGCGTTTTTGAAAATCATACACACCTAAAGGTGAACTAAACCGTGCGGTGCGCGAAGTTGGCAATACGTGGTTTGGCCCTGCGCAATAATCTCCAAGCGCCTCGCAGGTATCCCGTCCCATAAAAATGGCGCCGGCATGCTTGACTTTTTTGCTTAAAGCCTCGGGCGTTTCTACAGATAATTCCAGATGTTCTGGAGCAATATAGTTGCCTATTTCAATCGCCTCGTCCAAATCTTTCACAAGAATCAGTGCGCCTCGTTCACTAATTGATGTATTAATAATATCTTTGCGAGGCATTTCCTGCACCAGCCTTTGCATGCTTTCTGCCACTTTATTTAGAAATATAGCGTCCGGACTGAGTAAAATAGCTTGTGCCAATTCATCATGTTCAGCTTGGCTGAATAAATCCATCGCTATCCAATCAGGATTTGTTTTGCCATCACAAATTACCAAAATTTCTGATGGCCCTGCCACCATATCAATGCCTACAACACCAAATACACGGCGCTTAGCCGCGGCTACATAAGCATTTCCTGGCCCAACGATTTTATCCACTTGTGGTACTGTTTGCGTACCATATGCCAGCGCACCAATAGCCTGTGCACCACCTATGCAAAAAACGCGGTCAACCCCAGATATTGCTGCTGCTGCAAGCACCAAAGCGTTTTTTTCACCGTTGGGCGTTGGTACCACCATAATTAACTCTGGCACACCAGCTACTTTAGCTGGAATCGCATTCATCAACACGCTAGAAGGATATGCCGCTTTGCCGCCTGGCACATATAATCCTACACGGTCGAGTGAGGTCACTTGCTGGCCAAGCAATGTGCCATCAGGCTCAGAATAGCTCCAAGACTGCATTAGCTGTTTTTCATGGTAACTTCTTACGCGATCCGCAGCAGCCTGCAAAGCCTCGCGCTGATTTGCTGGCAGACTATTCAATGCAGATATTAATTCGGCTTTGCTAATTTCCAACTCAGCCAAACTGCTCGCGACAGTCTTATCAAAACGGTTAGTGTATTCCAGCACCGCCGCATCACCACGCGTTTTAACGTCTTTTAAAATCTTGGCTACTACTATGTCAACACTGTCATCTTGCGCAGTTTCAAAAGCTAATAATGCTTTTAAGTCAGCATTAAATTGCTTGTCTTTTGTAGATAAACGTCTTATGTTCATATTTTTAGCCTGTTTGCCTGTAACTGCTTGACCTGTTTATTGTTTCGCAACTGCGCTGCTAAAAGCATCCAAAATTGGCTGTAATTGTGTTCTGTTGAGTTTTAATGAGGCTTGATTCACTACTAGGCGCGAGCTAATATCGCCCACCTCTTCCACTGCCTTAAGATTGTTGGCGCGCAAAGTATTCCCTGTGCTCACCAAATCCACAATTGCATCTGCCAGCCCAACCAAAGGCCCCAATTCCATTGAGCCATAAAGCTTAATCAAATCGACATGCATGCCTTTTGCTGCAAAGTGTTCACGCGCTGCTTTCACATATTTCGTCACGACTTTTAAACGTGCACCTTGGCGAATGCTAGCCTGATAATCAAAATCATTGCGCACCGCCACCATCATTTTGCATTTGGCAATTTGCAAGTCCAGTGGCTGATATAAACCTTCTCCGCCGTGTTCATCCAGCACGTCCTTTCCCGCAATGCCCAAATCGGCCGCCCCATACTGCACATAAGTAGGTACATCAGTTGCACGCACAATAATTAAACGCACATCGTCACGGTTGGTAGGTAAAATTAGTTTACGTGAAGACTCGGGATCTTCAAGCGCACGAATACCCGCCGCTGCTAACAACGGCGTAGTTTCTTCAAAAATACGACCTTTTGATAATGCGATTGTAATCATATGTTTTCAGTTAAAGGTTTTGTTCAAAGGCTAAATTAAATGGCCTAATGGCTACGGCGCACTTTTGCGCCAAGTTTTGTTAATTTTTCTTCCAAATATTCATAACCGCGATCCAAATGATAAATACGCTCAATCACCGTTTCGCCACGTGCCACCAAGCCAGCTAACACAAGGCTTGCAGAGGCGCGCAAATCGGTTGCCATCACAGTTGCACCGTCCAAAAATTCTACACCCTTTACTAACGCAGTATTGCCATCAATACTTATATCAGCGCCAAGCCGTTGCATTTCCTGCACGTGCATAAAGCGATTTTCAAAAATCGTTTCGGTAACTTTTGAAACGCCTTCTGCCACGCAATTCAATGCCATAAATTGCGCCTGCATATCGGTGGGAAAAGCCGGGTGCGGCGCGGTGCGAATGTTGACCGCCTTCAAATTTCCGTTGCTTTTCACGATAATAGTACTATCTTTACCTACTATCACTTCAGCGCCCGCGTCGCGCAGCTTTTCAATCACCGCATCCAGCAAATCAGCGCGCGCATTCTTTAGTTTTACTTCACCACCCGTCATTGCCGCTGCCACCATATAGGTGCCAGCCTCTATGCGGTCACAAACGATATTATGATTTGTGCCATTTAGCTTTTCTACACCAACAATCGTAATCACATCAGTGCCAGCGCCAGTGATATTTGCACCCATTTTAATCAAACATTCAGCCAAATCCACGACTTCTGGTTCTTTAGCCGCATTTTCTAAAACGGTTTTACCTTCCGCCAAGGTCGCAGCCATCATTAAGTTTTCTGTGCCTGTAACCGTCACTAAATCCATATAGTAGCGTGCGCCCTGCAAGCGCCGATTGGGTAAGTGCAAAGTACTGGCTTGAATATAACCATGCGTAATGTGTATCGCGGCACCCATAGCTTGTAAGCCCTTAATATGTAAATCCACAGGACGCGAGCCAATGGCACAACCTCCAGGTAATGAAACACGTGCAGTACCAAAACGTGTCAATAAAGGTCCCAACACAAGAATCGACGCGCGCATAGTTTTGACCATTTCATAAGTTGCTTCAAAAGAAGCAACTTCACTAGCATCCAAGCTCACTTTGTCAGCATTGCGGACTATCTTAACACCCATGGTATCAAGCAGCTTGATAGTAGTGTCAATATCTTTTAGCGCTGCAACTCCGCTAAGTTGTAGCGGCGTTTCAGCCAATAACGATGCACACAAAATCGGCAAGGCTGCATTCTTTGCGCCTGAAATTGTGATCTCACCGTTTAACCGCTGACCGCCTTCTATAATCAGTTTATCCAAAAGCTATTTATCCAATCCTAGGCTCCAGCCAACAAAGTCTGAAGCTCACCGCTCTCATACATGGCGCGCATAATATCTGCACCACCGACAAACTCGCCTTTTACATATAACTGCGGAATAGTTGGCCAATTAGCGTATTGTTTAATTCCTTCGCGTATTTCTTGGTCAGCCAATACGTCTACTGTCACATACTTCACATCGCAGGCATCCAAAATTTGTGTGGCTAAGTTAGAAAACCCGCATTGTGGAAATTTTGGGCTTCCTTTCATGTAAAGAACCACAGGATTATTGGTAACGGTTTCTTTGATTTTTGCTTGTGCGTCCATTTACTTCTCCATATCTTTCAATTCTTGCCATTTCTGCGGGGTATAAGTTTTCATTGAGAGCGCGTGAATCTCTTCACGCATGCGGTCACCCAAGACGCTGTAGACAAGCTGATGCTGTTGTACCATAGATTTTCCAACAAAAGCCGGACTCACAATCACGGCCTCAAAATGCGTGCCGTCATCGCCAAACGCTTTTATGTAATCGCAAGTCAGTCCTTGCTTGATATAACTTTCCAATTGCGCCGCACTTAACAAACTGAATTAGCCTCTTAATTTATAGCCGGATTTTAACATTTTTAAGGTCGCCCATGCTAACGCCAGTAAAAATGCGATCACCACGCCAATACTTATCCAAGGAGAAATATCACTTTTACCAAAAAAACCATATCTAAAACCATCTATCATGTAAAAAAATGGGTTGAATTTTGATACGGTTTGCCAAAATGGTGGCAATGAATGAATGGAATAAAACACGCCAGATAAAAATGTGAGTGGCATGATAACAAAGTTTTGAAACGCGGCCATTTGATCAAATTTATCTGCCCAGATACCTGCGATAATGCCAAATGTACCCAGTAACGCGCTGCCCATTAGTGCAAATGCAAAAATCCATAATGGATGGGTAATTGGCAAATCAACAAACCAGATTGCGACTAAATAAATAGCCAATCCTACCATTAAGCCACGCACGATTGCTGCAGCTAAAAAGGCGATGAAAAACTGCAGATAGGTAAGCGGCGTGAGCAAAATAAAAATAATATTACCCATCACTTTTGACTGAATAAGGCTGGAAGAACTATTCGCAAAAGCGTTTTGTAGTAATGACATCATGATGAGACCAGGAATTAAAAACGCCGTATAAGGTACATTTTTATAAACCTGCACATGGCCTTGAAGCACATGCGAGAATATCAACAAATAGAGCAAAGCTGTGAGTACAGGAGAGGCTACCGTTTGAAAAGCCACACGCCAAAAGCGCAAAACCTCTTTTTTGAAAAGCGTGTAAGTTCCGCGCCATTGCTGGGATACAAGATTATCAATTAAGATCATTTGCCACCTACTAAGGACATAAACACATCCTCCAAATCAGCTTCAAATAACTGCATATCTTCAATATTAACCTTGGCCATGCGCAATTCGCCAAGCACAAATTCCATTTGATCAAGCTCAGTAAGTGCAAGTGTATAAACACCATTTTCACCGCTTTTGAGCATAGATAACAAAGCAGCAGGAAGCACTGCATTGCCCAATTTAAGTCGCAAATTCTTTCCGGCAAGTTTGTTGAGCAAATTAGCAGTGGTATCCAAAGCCACAATTTCTCCCTGTTTCATCATTGCCACGCGCTCGCATAGCGTCTCTGCTTCTTCGAGATAATGAGTGGTGAGAATTATGGTATGCCCATCTCGATTAAGCTGTTTGATAAAACCCCACAACATTTGCCGCAACTCTACATCTACACCAGCGGTAGGTTCATCTAGCACGATCACAGGAGGTTTATGCGCCAAGGCTTGTGCTATTAAAGCGCGACGTTTCATTCCGCCAGACAGTTTGCGCATATTGGTGTGCGCTTTATCGGTTAATCCCAGGCTTTCGATGACTTCATCTATCCAAGCATCGTTCTCTCGGCCACGGCCAAAATAACCTGCTTGAAAACGCAGCATTTCACGTACATTAAAAAATGGATCAAAAACCAACTCTTGCGGCACCACTCCCAACGCCATGCGTGCTGCCTGATAGTCACTCACCACATCATGCCCCATTACCGAAACCTTGCCACACGAAGGTTTTAGCAAGCCAGCCAAAATATTGATTAGTGTCGATTTACCCGCCCCATTTGGGCCCAGCAAGGCGAAAAATTCACCTTGATTAATAGTTAAATCAATGCCGTTAAGTGCTTGCAAGCTACCAAAATTCTTGTGAACTTGTTCTATTTTAATGGCTGGTACCATAATTATTTTCTAAAATCCCTAAAAACGCTAGTTTAGTTAATCGCAAAAAACGAAACCCCATCATGCAGATGGGGCTAAAGTAATAAATTCAAATATTTTAAATCATGCCTAAACAGGCATTAATTGATCAATTCTGCCACACCATATAATTGCGTTAAGCTGATTAAATTCGCTGGTAGATTCACGAACTTCAATGCCTGCTTTTCTTGTTGTGCACGACGCTTCCACTCCAAAATCAAACTAATGGCTGAGGTGTCGATATTATTCACTTTCGCAAAATCAACCATTGTATCAACCGCTATAGTTAATGATTTACTTGATTCTAAAATCGCAGGTACCGTGCCGATAATAACATCGCCACTAATGTTCCATCGGTTATCAATTTGAGTTAATTGCGCCATTGACTAATTTTAATTAGATGCAGTTTTAGGCTGTGTGGCTTTATTTTTATCAGCCAGTTTTTTAATCAAGCTATCAAGACCATTTTGGCGAATTTCTTGCGAAAACTGGCCACGATAATTAGTCACTAAGCTCACACCCTCTATCACAATATCGTACACTTTCCATGTATCTGTCAGCTTTTCAAGTGTGTAATCAACAGCAATTGGTTGACCGCCAGGCTGAACGATTTGGGTTTTTACAGAAGCGGTATCTGAATCATTTACCAAACGAAACGGTTTGTATTCAATCGTTTGATTCTTATATTTAGAAAGTGCCGTCGCGTAAGTGCGTATCAACAACGTGCGAAACTCCGTTTTAAAGGCAGCTTTTTGATCAGGCGTTGCAATTGTCCAATTTTTGCCTAATACCATTCGCGAAACTTTATCAAAATCAAAGTTTGGTACAATTTTTTGCTCAGCCAAAGCAAATATCTTTTCTTGATCGCCCGCTTGAATATCTTTATCTTTTTTGACTGTTGCCAAAACATCTTCGGCAGTTCTTTTTACAAGCTCATCGGGGCCTTCAAGTGCGAAGCTAGCCGTGCTAAACCCCAGTAAACTTATTGAGAAAAGTACACTCAGTGCAATAATAAATTGTTTAATCATTTTTAAATCCTTTTTTGTGGCTTTGTTATGGCGCTGCTGATGTAGCACCTTTTTCTTTGTTGACCTGATCTAACGGGTTTGCAGTTAATGCGTCATCAGCAGATTTAGTTGATGCTTTTGTTGCGGATGTATCGTCTTTGTTATCAGCCGCTTTATTGAACAAAAATTGGCTAATCATTTTTTCTAAGACAACTGCATCTTGCGTATGGGTTATTTTATCTCCGTTTTTTAGCTTAGTCTCATCACCACCTGCCTCTAAACCAACATACTGTTCGCCTAACAGACCGGCCGTATAAATATTTGCAAAAGTGTCCTTAGGGAAACTAAAGCGTTTATCAATCTTGAGACTAACAACAGCTTCATAAGTTGCAGTATCAAAATTAATTTTGCCTACACGTCCTACCACAACACCTGCACTTTTCACTGGCGCACGTGGCTTTAAACCACCGATATTTTCAAAATTTGCAGTTACAGTATAAGTCGGACCCATTTTACTGGTAGTTAAATTACCCACTTTCATCGCCAAACCAAGCAAAGCAGCTACACCCATGGCGACAAAAATACCTACCCATAAATCTATCGTTGTTCTTTCCATTCCTTACTCCCGAATGCTTTATACAGTAATCATAAATGAAGTTAATACAAAATCTAATATCAGCACGGTGAGCGATGAAGTAACTACCGTTCTTGTCGTTGCAAGACTCACACCTTCTGCAGTCGGCGGTGCATCATAACCTTCAAACAGCGCAATCATGGTACAAGCCACACCAAATACCAAGCTTTTAATTACACCATCAACTATATCGAGTCGAAAATCAACATTGGCCTGCATTTGCGACCAAAATGCGCCCGCATCTACGCCGATAATAGGTACAGCCACCAAATAACCACCCAAAATACCAACCATTGAAAATAATGCTGCTAATATCGGCATGGCTATTACACCGGCCCAAAAACGCGGTGCAATCACCCGAGAAATTGGACTAACCGCCATCATTTCCATCGCAGCAAGTTGCTCGGTGGCTTTCATTAGGCCAATTTCAGCTGTAATTGCCGTACCTGCGCGCCCAGCAAATAATAAAGCCGTCACCACAGGGCCTAGCTCGCGCACCAAGGCCAAAGCCACCAGCACGCCAATAGATTCAGATGACCCGTATTTTTGTAACGTGTTATAGCCTTGCAAGCCAAGCACCATACCCACGAAAAACGCAGAAACTATAATAATGATGAGCGACATCACCCCCGTAAAATAAATTTCACGTACGGTTAAATGAAATCTGCGGAAGCTTTCGCCAGATGAAATCAATGTCAGCCAGAATAACTTGGTGCCGGCACCCAAACGCCAAACACTGTCAGTGAAACGGTGACCAATATTGCGTAATGTGCGCACTAAACTCACTAATAAGCCCGAGCGTATCATTCAGTAAATTCCAGCAGTTCTTGTTTATAATCGCCTGCGGCGTAATGAAACGGCACAGGGCCGTCTTTTTCGCCATGCACAAATTGATGTACAAATGGCAAGCTGGATTGCCTTAGATCTTCAGGCGTTCCTTCAGCCGCAACAGTTCCATTGGCCACAAAATAGACATAATCTGCAATTAAAAAGGTTTCTTTTACATCGTGTGACACGATTATTGAAGTCGCACCCAGTGCATCATTTAATGTACGAATCAAGTCGCAAATAACGCCCATGGAAATTGGGTCCAGCCCAGCAAATGGCTCGTCGTACATGATGATATCTGGGTCAAGCGCAATGGCTCGCGCCAAAGCCACCCGCCGCGCCATGCCGCCAGAAAGCTCGGTTGGCATCAATTGATGCGCGCCACGCAGGCCAACAGCATTTAACTTCATCAAAACCAGATCGTGAATCATGCTTTCAGAAAATTTTGTATGCTCTCGCATGGGAAAAGCAACGTTTTCATACACGGACAAATCGGTAAATAGCGCTCCCTGCTGAAACAGCATACCCATTTTGCGGCGTAGCTGATAAATACCTTCGCGGCTTTGTTGGTGCACCACTTCGCCATCTACACGCACCTGGCCTTTGCTAGGCTTAATTTGCCCACCAATCAAGCGCAACAGAGTAGTTTTACCGCTGCCGCTGCCGCCCATGATGGCAACAACCTTGCCGCGCGGAAACACCATATTGATGCCTTGATGCAGCATTCGGCCGCTATAGCCAAACGAGAGATTGTCGATTTCGACGATGTTTTGAGTCATTTAGTATGCATTTGAAATTTGCCATATTCTAAATCAAAATACATAACAAGCAATAGACGCATACAAATTGTTACAAACAAAAAGCCCGCACGAGGCGGGCTTTTTTATTTATTAAAACTTGATTAAATTGTCATACAAACTGTATAGGTGGCATTAATCGCTGCATTGACGGCCGCTGTATTCATCCCAGCGCCAGAAGTGCCGGTAGTAATAGCTCTTACTGAACCTGTTGACGGATCGCCATCATCCAATGTTGTATCTAACTGAAGTGCAAATTTGCCTAAAATACCATCTGAACAAATTACATAAGCACCAGTCATTCCAGTAATTGTCGTAAATGTTGAAACGCTTTGCACGCCAACCCTACCACCATCAGCGTTCGTAGGATAATAAGGATTAGCACCAGCAGCCGTAGGAACAACAGTTGTTCCAGGAGCTAGCCCAGCCAAACGAACATGCTGCCAGAAATTAACTGATTCATCACTAGGAGTAGTAGAATTCCAAGCACCTTCAATTACACCGTTGCCATTACCGTTAGTAATAGTTGCTGCTCCAGCCAAATGTGTGGCTGCATTTGCATCATCACCCGGCAAAGCTTTATATTTATCCTGATAACCATAAATATAGACTTGCACATTCTGGAAATCGCGCGCCATGTTTTTCACCTTGGCACTATTAATCAGCTCTTGCCCTCTCAGCACGCCGCCAAGCAGTAAACCGATAATCACCAGCACGATGGCGAGCTCGATTAGGGTAAAACCTGTCTGTTTGTTCATTATGGTATCCTTTACCAATTATTTATGTGTGACATTCTTGTTAATTCGTCCACACTCGATGAAATTTATGCAAGTACTATGCCAGCGCTAAAAGCCTTATTCCATGTAGAGTTTCACTTATTTATTGAGCAAATATAGCAAAAATATGATGAAATTTCATCGTTTATGACAAATAATCGACACACTATTTTTAGTCTGCTTTTTAGATTATGCTTCAGTCTTATTCAAGACGATAATAAACTTAAGTCCAAACCCATGTCTATACCTACGCTAAGAAATGTCAAAATTAACCAATTATTAGCCGCCAATTCGCAACGCATACTGGCATTAATGCTGCTAACCCTGCATGCTTATTTGATATGGGGCGATGGCGTCACGCATCTACAACGTGCGTTTTTTTTGTGCCATTATGGTTTATTTTTAATGTGGCAACCGGTATGGCGCGGCACAGAAAAACTTTCTAAATTCGCAATCGTTATATTTGTTGGCGTCGGTTTAATTGCCTTTTTTTATATTAACTGGTGGCTTACGGCAATATGGCTATCCATCTTGTTTGGGCTTTTAGGTGGGCGCGTTTTCTCGGAAGAGTCTAAATCAAATCACGTCGTTCATATCCTCGCCGCCAGCTACCTGCTCTCTATGCTGTTGCTTTGGGTGATACCCAAACTTCTTGGATCCTCTAATGATTTGGAGGCAGCGAGATTTGTGATCCGATATCTTATTCCTTTGCTGCCAATCGCCATTTTGTTTATTGGCACTCAAACCTCGAAAACCAGCCAATTACCCATATTGGATTTTTTCTATACCTTATTGCTTATGATGATGGCGTTTATTCTAGCGCTTTCTAGTTATGCAATTGGCACGATACAAGCCATTAACTACGTCCAAGTGATGTTTATCACTATATTTGGCTTAGCATTTGGCCTGATTATTTTTAGCTTTTTCTGGAAACCTAACACACGATTTTCAGGTGTTGAGCTATTAATGTCGCGCTATTTACTTAGTATCGGCATGCCATTTGAAAAATGGGTTAAAAATATCGCGGCCATGGGCGAGATCGAATCCACCCCAAATGGCTTTGTTCAAGCCGCCATGAGTGAGATGGCGGCATTACCTTGGGTATCCGGCATTTCTTGGCTAGCCGATGAAACGCAAGGCAAGCTGGGTGAGACTTCTAACCATGTCACCCATTTTAATTTTAAAGACCTGCATATGACCATGCATTCACGCTGGCAAATATCGCCAGCGCTATATGTGCATGTAAAGCTACTCACACAGATTATGGGTGAGTTTTATGAAGCTAAACGGCGCGAGGAAACCATGCGTCAAAACGCCTATATGCAGGCATTCTACGAAACGGGATCGCGCCTGACACATGATATTAAAAATATTTTGCAATCGGTGGGTACTTTAGTTTCTGCCGCCGAGGAAAGCAATACTGAAGATAATAAATCGGATAACGAGGGCTTGTTAAGGCTTATTCGCAAGCAATTACCCATACTCAATCAGCGCATCGCTGTTACGCTAGACAAGCTTAAAGCGCCTGGAGAAGAGAAGAAGAGACTTGAAAAAATGTCGGCTTGGTGGAAAAACTTGCAATTACGTCACCATCACGATGATATTGAATTTGTGGCTGAACAATTACCCACACATGAGATTAATGCTGAAGTCTTAGATAGCGTATTGGATAACCTGCTAAACAACGCACTTGAAAAAACCAAGTATCAACCAGACACTTCGATTATTGTAGAAATGCATAGCGATGCAAATAATGGCTTTTTTATTGACGTAACCGATACGGGAAAAGCTATGGATACAGATATTGCAAACGATTTGTTTAAAAAACATATCGCCTCGCACAACGGCTTAGGAGTTGGCCTTTTTCACGCTGCCCAAGATTGCAGACAAGCAGGTTATGAATTAAGTTTATCGACTAACGTCAATGGAGCAGTGCGCTTTAGAGTAGCACTTAGTACCGGAAGCTAATTTGCATACATATGCGCGCATTAATTGATAAAGTCACTGCCCTGAAAGCTAATTATCCATGCGGCTTATAGGCAAATTATCCATATAATGAAAAAGGTGGTGTACCGCCTTTTTCATCATGGAAACAAATAAATATTAACGCAAACCTTGCATATAATCAGTGACAGCCTGCATTTCTGCGTCGGTCATTTTTACTGCAATTGCCGTCATCATCGGCGCATTTGCACGTTCGCCCGTGCGGAAAGTTCTCAATTGCGCTAGCATATAATCCGCATGTTGACCCGCCAAACGCGGAAATTGCTTAGGCAAACCTGCTCCAGCCGCACCGTGACAAGCTGCACAAGCAGGCACACCGGTTGCAGCAATTCCACCACGGTAGATTCTCTCCCCTAGCGAACCAATGCCATTGGATTTAGCTTTACCTAAAGTTGGATTTTTAGCGGAAAAATAAGCGGCTAAATTCTGCATATCTTCAGGCGATAAGTTGGCCACCATACCGCTCATCACAGCATTTGCACGCGTACCATCTTTGAAATTGGTTAATTGTTTTAACAAGTATTCCGAATGCTGACCTGCCAGTTTCGGGTTCAATGTAATCACACTGTTACCATCTGGCGCATGGCACGCAGCACACACTGTCTGTACTGTTTTTTCAGCAGGACTAACTTCTGCAGCAGCTGGTGAAGCCTTTTCTGCCGCTTTATTTGCGGTAATTTTTGTTTCAGCCGAAGCTGATGAAACGGCCAAACTTAACAATAATGCTGCTAAACCAATACGCATACATGCTCCATGAATTTATAACTAACTAATTAATTTAATATTTTATCAAAATTCCCTTGTTCGTGATAGCATTTATGCCTAACCTTTAGCACCAAACCCAATAATGCCTTTATTCCAGAACGCAACTTTTTTTATTTCTGCCCACCATTTACGCGATTTACCCCCAGCAAGTGGTATTGAGGTGGCTTTTGCAGGACGTTCTAACGCCGGGAAATCCAGCGCGTTAAATACACTTGCCAATCACAATCGACTGGCTTATGTGAGTAAACAACCAGGTCGCACGCAGTTGATTAATTTTTTCACATTAGGTAATGACAGACACTTGGTTGACTTACCTGGTTATGGCTACGCCAAGGTTCCTGAAGTCATGCGTACACACTGGCAAAGCGTATTGGCGCGCTATTTAAGCGAACGTTCAAGCCTAGGCGGCCTGGTACTCGTCATGGATAGCCGTCATCCGCTCACCCCACTGGACCGTCAAATGCTAGACTGGTTTTGCCCTAGTGGTAAACCTGTGCATGTTTTACTCACTAAATCAGACAAACTGTCGCGCAGCGAAGCTACTTTAACACTCAATAAGATACGTAAAGAACTAATTGAGACTTGGGGCAATAACTACCATAGCGAATGCACCATACAATTATTTTCAAGCCTAAAGAAACAAGGCGTAGAAGAAGCTGAGAAAATTATTGGAAAGTGGTTATTTGCAGATAAACATTAAATCCCAAACACCATGACCTAATTTGATGCCGCGATCTTCAAACTTTGTAAGCGGGCGGTAGCTTGGTTTTTCAGCGTAATTTTCAGCCGTATTTTGTAATTGCGGCTCAGCATGCAATACTTCTAAGACCCATTCAGCATATTCCTGCCAGTCAGTTGCCACATGTAAGTAGCCTCCTACTTTCAGTTTTCTGCATAACAGTTTTACAAACTCAGCCTGAATAAGCCGACGTTTGTGATGACGTTTTTTATGCCAAGGGTCAGGAAAGAAAATATGCACGCCATCCAAACTAGCATCCGCAAGCATATTCTGTATCACCTCCACTGCATCGTGTTGAATAATGCGAATGTTAGCAAGTGCTAACTCTTCCATATGCTTAAGCAGGCTCCCAACACCAGGCGCATGTACTTCTATCGCCAAAAAATCAGCATCAGGTAAAATTTGTGCGATTTGTGCTGTGGCATCGCCCATGCCAAAACCAATTTCGAGAATTTTTCTGCTATCTATTCGCCTAAAAGCTTCGTTCAAATCCAGCAAGTTATCGGTGTAATCAATTCCAAATTTAGGCCAAACCATTTCCAATGCACGTTCCTGGCCTTTGGTTAAGCGGCCTTGGCGCAACACAAAACTGCGAATACGACGATGTTGGAGGTTTTCGTTCTCTGTCATGGCGCGCCATTATACTGATATTTTTTTAGAGCGTATGCGTTTTATCGCCCTGCGTAAAGCCAAGCAGTGGAATTTCCATATTTTTTGTAAAGGCAATCACCTTGAATAACTCACCCATTTCAGCGGGGGACATTAGCTTCTGCGCGGCAGCAACAAGCTTCATGTATTGCGGCTCCTGTGGTGAGAATTGATGCAACTGTTCTAAAATACCGCAATTGATTAAAAACTGGGCTTGATTAACATATCCTGAAAGGCTTACACCTTGATTCTCTCCAGCCAAGGCTATTTGAGAAAAATTGACATGCGCGGTAACGTCCTGCAGACCAACATGTGTCAGCGGATTGCTATGGGCGTAATGCTGATAGTGACACATCAGTGTACCTTGGTTGCGTTGAGGGTGATAATACTCGCGCGCTGAAAAGCCATAATCGATGAGTAAAATTGCGCCTTTCTGCAGCATTTCTGCCAAGCTACACACCAATGCTGATGCTGCTGGACAAGATTCAGTCACATAATCTTGCGGCAAATCATCAGGCAAAAAATCCGTTAAATAATTCTCACTTAATGGCGCATCTTGCCACACAAACCCATCCTCAAAACTCACACCGCGTTCATGCCAACCCTCAGCAGTTTTGTGCAATATATGTGAGGGAATCGCATCCAGCACCTCATTACCCAGCACTAAACCATTAAATTTTTTAGGCAAAGTTTCCAGCCAGACAAGCTTGGCGAATAATTCGGCAGGTAATTTTTCATGGCAGGTTTCTCGCTGAATTTGACGTAAGTAATTACTCACTTCCATAATAACATATTGATTTGGTAGCTTATTTAGTCTCGCCAATTCAAGCAATAGATCTGCGGCTAGCTTTCCTGTACCAGCTCCTAATTCCAAAATATCACCCTGTGTTTCCGCTTGCACTTGTGCTGCTTGTAGTGCCAACGTTTGTGCAAATAACGGTGAGATTTCTGGCGCAGTAACGAAATCTCCACCCGCACCAAACTTCTTAACTCCACCGCTGTAATATCCTAGATTGGGGGTATATAGTGCCATTTGCATAAAATAAGCAAACGAAATCCAACCCTCATTCTGCGAGATAGCCTGCTGAATAATGCGGCAAAGTGTTTGGCTTTGTACCTGCGCTTCATACGATGGGATAGGTAGATTCTTATTAGTTTGCAATGCCATTCCCTATTATAATGTTTGCAATTAAAAAATGAGCAATTTGTGAACCTAGCATTAAACAATAAAGTGGTATTGATTACGGGCGGCGCCAAGCGTGTGGGTGCCGCGATCTGTCGCGAGCTGCATTCGAGTGGTTCTAATTTGATGATCCACTACAAAACGAGCATCATAGAAGCGCGCGCCTTGCAGGCAGAACTAAACTTGCAGCGTGCAAACTCAGTTGCGATTATTCAAGGCGATCTGCTTAATATTTCCGTGATGCCCAATCTAGTGCACGAAACTGTTAACCATTTCGGCAAACTGGATGTCCTAATCAACAATGCCTCAAGCTACTATCCTACTGAAATTGGCCATATTAACGAAGAAAGCTGGCACGACTTGATGGGCAGCAATCTTAAAGCGCCGATGTTTCTTGCTCAAGCGGCTGCAACTGAGTTGCGCAAAAATCATGGCTGCATTGTGAATATTACCGACATGCATATTGATCGTCCAAAAAAGGGCTATGTGGTATATAGCGTCGCCAAGGCGGGTTTGGTTACGCTCACCAAATCACTTGCGCATGAATTGAGCCCTGAAGTGCGCGTTAATGCTGTCGCGCCAGGCCCAGTACAATGGCCGGAAAATAATCCGCAGTTTGATGAGGTATACCGCCAGCGTGTGATTTCACAAACCCTGCTTAAGCGTATGGGCGATGCAAGTGACATTGCCAAGGCGGTAAAATTTTTAGTTTATGATGCGCCATTTATTACAGGCCACGTATTGGCTGTAGACGGCGGCAGGTCTTTAAATTTATGATTAAACACTTACCTGATCACCATTCAAATAACTTTATCAAGCTACGCAACAGCCTGATAAGCGCCACTGGCAAGGCGATTGGCGATTACAACATGATTGAAGAAAACGACACGGTGCTTGTGTGCATGAGCGGCGGTAAGGACAGCCACGCCATGCTGATGATTTTGCTTGCTTTGCAAGAACGCGCACCTATCAATTTCAAGTTAATTGCTATGAATCTGGATCAAAAACAGCCAGGTTTCCCTGCTGACATCTTGCCGCTTTATTTTGATCAGTTAGGAATAGATTACAGAATCGTGGAAGCCGATACTTATTCGGTTGTAAAAGAGAAAATCCCTGAAGGAAAAACCACTTGTTCACTCTGTTCCCGTTTGCGGCGCGGTATTATTTACACTACTGCAAAAGAGCTAGGCGCCAATAAAATTGCGCTGGGGCATCATCGTGATGACATTGTAGAAACACTGTTTTTAAATATGTTCTTTGGCGCCAAACTCAAAGCCATGCCGCCCAAACTCGCCACCAACGACAAACAAAATATCGTTATCCGCCCGCTGGCCTACTGTAGTGAAAAAGACATCGCCAGCTATGCTCGTCAAATGGAATTCCCCATTATTCCGTGTGACTTGTGCGGCTCACAAGAAAACTTGCAACGCCAAAAAGTAAAAGAATTGCTACAAACCTGGGAACGTGAACAGCCTGGTCGCATCAATAATATCTTCCGTGCAATAACCAATGTCGAGCCTTCGCACCTTGCTGATTTCAATTTATATGATTTTAAAGGCTTAACCCATGCTACAAACGAAGATGAAGATCCGCTGTTTGGAGATATTGCAGAACATGAAAAAAAACCGCAATTATTCGATATTCAAATTCATAATACCAACCAAATCACCTTTGGTCACGGTATTGTTAAAAAGTTAAAAATGGAGTACTAAATGATGCTTGAATATAATCCAATACTTGAACTACCCTTTACAAGTTTTAACCCAGAAACGTCTAGTGCAGAGCAACTCGCATATTTAACACACTTAGAACATGGTGGCGTCTTATTTTTACCACATTTAGGTTTTAACTTATCAAAGAATGAAACTCGTTTTTTATCCTCTAACTGGTCAGATGGTAAATCAAAAAACATTTACTTACGCGGCAATGAGCGCCATATAAAGGGCGCTAAGGGCAGCCCTGAAGAGTTAGCAGCAATATCTGCACTCATAGAGCGTTATTCACAGAACACAACCTCCTTAATCGCCCATTTGCTACCCGGCTACATGCCTTATGCCAGACCAGCTAATACAAGCCTGCGCTGCTTAGAGGCTGCTGGCAGAAAGTCAAGTTGGCGTAAAGATGACAGAAGATTACACCCTGACGCATTTCCTTCTAAACCCACTCATGGCGAGCGTATTTTGCGTGTATTTACCAATGTAAACCAAAACAATGTGCCACGTGTTTGGAATATTGGCGAACCATTTGCTGCAATGGCAGCTAAATTTTTGCCAAAAGTACCTAAATATAGTGTTACACAAACCAAATTATTAAACATGTTGAGTATCACGAAATCCTTGCGCGGTGAATATGATCATATCATGCTGCATCTGCACGACTTAATCAAAGCTGATGCAGACTATCAGGCCAACTCGCCACAAATGCGCTTTGACTTCCCTGCCAATTCTACATGGGTTGTATATTCAGATCTTGTGTTACACGCAGTTTTGAGCGGCCAACATATGATGGAGCAAACCTTTCACTTGCCTCAAGAAAATTTAAGTTTTCCAGAGGCTTGTCCAAAAAATATTATTGAGCACATATTGGGACGTAACATAAATTGCTAACAAACCAATAAACTTACGCACTTTTATCACTGACTTATTGTCTAGTTGATGATTAGCTTGCTATTATCTAGTCAATTTATTAATTCCAGCCCTTAAATTTAAGGTTTAAATGTCCAAATTGCTTATAGTTGAATCACCCTCTAAGGCCAAAACGCTCAAAAAATACCTTGGAAGCGAGTTTGAGGTACTGGCTTCTTACGGCCATGTGCGAGATTTAATCCCCAAAAATGGGGCTGTAGACCCTTCCAACAACTTTGCCATGAAGTACGAAATAATAGAGCGTAATAGCAAACATTTGGATGCCATTGCTAAAGCAGTTAAATCAGCCGATAGCATATACCTGGCAACCGATCCTGACCGCGAAGGCGAGGCCATTTCATGGCATATTGCAGAATTCTTGCATGATAGAAAATTACTCAAAAACAAATTGTTAAAGCGCGTTGAGTTTAACGAGATTACGCAAACCGCAGTTAAAAATGCTATTGAACACCCACGTGATATTGCGATGAACTTAGTCAATGCACAACAAGCACGGCGTGCTTTAGATTATTTAGTCGGTTTTAATTTATCACCACTACTTTGGAAAAAAATTCGCCGTGGCCTTTCTGCAGGCAGAGTACAAAGCCCGGCGCTACGCTTGATTGTAGAGCGCGAGTTAGAAATTGAAGCGTTTAAAAGTCAGGAGTATTGGACTATTCACCTCGATGCACTAAAACACGCACACAGTTTTAATGCAAAGCTGATTCAGCTAAATAACGAAAAAATTGAGCAATTTACAATCATTAACAAGGATCAGCAGGCAGATATTGTTGGTAAATTGTTGATTGCGAGTGCAGGTAAAACTACCGTATCACGCGTTGAAAAGAAACAAAGAAGCCGCAGCCCAGCCGCGCCATTTACCACTTCGACGTTACAACAAGAGGCTGTGAGAAAACTCGGCTTTACCACTAGTCGTGCGATGCGCGTGGCACAACATCTGTATGAGGGCGTGGATATTGGCTCTGGTACAGTTGGTTTAATTACTTACATGCGTACTGATTCGTTCAGCATGGCGGCTGAAGCGGTAATGAGCATCCGTGAATACGTGAAGAAAAACTTTGAGGCTGATTACTTACCAAAATCTCCCATCATGTATAAAACCAAAGCCAAAAACGCCCAAGAGGCGCACGAGGCCATTCGTCCAACCGACATATTCCGTACGCCCGCCAGCTTGCGGAAATACTTGAATGATGAGCAATTCAAACTATACGAAATGATTTGGAAACGCAGCCTTGCTTGCCAAATGGCACCTGCCAAATTTGATGCTGTCAGCGTTGATTTGGCGGTAGGCAGTGAAGCCAACTTATTCCGTGCTACAGGCCAAACGCTCGTATTCCCGGGCTTCATCGCAGTGTATATGGAAGGCACAGATGATGAGGAGGAAGAAGGTGAAAGCAAGCTGCCACACCTTGAAACTGGCGAAGTGCTAAATGTAGAAAAAATCTACGGTGATCAGCATTTTACTGAGCCTCCGCCCAGATACGGCGAGGCAAGTTTGGTAAAAATACTTGAAGAATATGGTATTGGCCGCCCCTCTACTTATGCGAGTATTATCAGCACATTGCAAGATCGTGAATATGCAGTATTAGAAAAAAAACGTTTTACGCCGACCGACGTCGGCCGAGTGGTGAATAAATTTTTAACTGAGCATTTCACTAAGTACGTCGATTATAACTTTACAGCCAATCTGGAAAATGCACTTGATAGTGTGGCTGAAGGTGAGCGTGAATGGATTCCGCTTATGGATGAGTTTTGGCGAGGATTTAGCGCCCAATTAATCAGCAAGGCTGATGTGGATCGCCCAGGCAATGAACTGATTGACGAAGTATGCCCAAAATGCGGTAAACCACTACAAAAACAACTAAGCCGGTTTGGTACTTTTATTGGCTGTACAGGATACAACGACGAACCAAAGTGCGATTACAAACGCAGCATGAATGGTGTGGCGCAAGCTGGCGCCGACCCAGTCACCATTGGTACAGATACTGAATCTGGTAAAGATATTTACTTGATGAATGGCCCATACGGCCCGTATTTACAGGTAGGCATGGCGATTGAAGGTGAAAAGAAAAAGCCCAAGCGCGTAAGCATTCCTAAAGAAATTCCACTTTCTAGTGTGAATATTGATATTGCCAACATGCTGTTATCTCTGCCTCGTGACTTGGGGTTACACCCAGAGACTGGCAAAAAAATTATCGCAAATATTGGCAGATTTGGCCCGTATATAAATCATGATGGTAAGTTTAAGTCGATACCAAAATCAGATAGTGTCTTTAGCATTGATTTAGCAGGCGCAGTAACATTACTAGCACAAGCAAATACTGGCCCTGCCCCGATTCTTGAGCTTGGAGCACACCCCTCTGGCGAAGGAAGAATAGAAGTATTTGCTGGACGCTATGGGCCATATGTACAGCATGGGAAAATACGTGCAACACTACCAAAAAGTATTGCTCCGGAAGAGTTATCACTTGAAGAGGCGCTCGGATTATTAGCCGAAAAAGCTGCAAAAGAAACACCTGCTAGAAAAACGGCTGCGAAGAAAACTATAGCTAAAAAGACGACCGCTAAAAAGGCTGCTACAAAAAAGGCAGCTACTAAAAAATCTTCTGCTAAGAAATAAAAAAGCGGCCTTTAGCCGCTTTTTTATTTCTTAGCATTCAAACTTTAATTACGAAATTTTGCCTGACAACAAAGGCTGGTTTTGTCCTGTTGTCGTTCCTTTTGGTTCGTTATTATATTCTATCCATTTACGAACACGATTTGCATCTCCAATACGCGTCAATTTTCCATAAGAATCTAATAACACTACAATCATCGGTTCACCCGCAATAGTTGCCTGCATCACCAGACAACGCCCTGCTTCGTTTATAAATCCTGTTTTAGATAAACCAATTTCCCACTCCCCGCCGCGCACTAGGCCATTTGTGTTATTAAAATTAATAGGGTAATTACGGCCTTCAAAATACACTTCACGCGATGCTGTAGTGGTTGCAGCCTTGATTTCGGTATATTGGTAAGCAGCTTGCACCATCTTAGCCAAATCTTCAGCCGTAGATACATTTTCACTATCTAGCCCAGTTGGATCTACAAATCGGGTATTTTTAAGGCCTAATTCAAGCACTTTAGCATTCATTGCTTTTACAAAGGCATATTTACCACCAGGGTAATTGCTTGCCAAGGCTGATGCTGCGCGGTTTTCAGAAGACATTAAAGCCAGTTGCAAAAAATCACCACGGCTTAGCCTGGAACCTACAGCCAACCTTGAACTTGTACCTTTTAAATAATCTATATCCCCATCTGAAATGGTAATTACTTCATCTAAAGGTAGTTTGGCATCTAGCATCACCATTGCCGTCATTAATTTAGTAATAGAGGCAATAGGCGTAGGCAGATTTGTATTTTTTGCGTAAATAATCTCGCCCGTATTTTGATTAATAATCAAAGCCTTATTAGATGCCAACTGCAAAACTCCGCTGCCATCATAGCGCTCGTCTGCCGCATATACTCTTTGATCTTGCAAATCACGAGTGGAGCGTAGTTTTACACTGACTCTTTGCATCCCCTTTTTGAGTGAGTGGCGACTGGAAATTGGGTGTTTACTTAACGCATTTTTTTGACTTGAGTAAATGCGCTTATGTGATTTTTTAGTACCCGCGAGTAATTCAACTGGCGAAGAAATTAAAGTCAACGCCACATAAAATAAAACCACTCTTTTAAAAATCAACTTCACCATTACAGCCAAACCTCTTTAACATTTAAGATAATCATATATAAAAAATAGTTATTTGTCATTAGGTTAGCGCATTTTTATAAAAAAAATATTAACAATATTTACATTTTGTTCTTTTTGACACAAGTCTTAATATCAGAAAGTTTAACTTTGTGAGAAAATAAGCTTAATTAACGATAGTTATTCTTAACATGAAATTTCCAAATCAGTTGCATTATACCGCAGAACATTTATGGGTACGCCAAACACCTGATGGATACTGGGTTACGGGCATTACAGATTATGCACAAGATTTGCTCGGAGATATTGTATTTATCGAACCTCCCAAACTAAATGAAGTGCTCATAAATGGTATGTCATGCGGCTTGGTGGAGTCAGTTAAAACTGGCTCTGACTTACACGCGCCTATGAGTGGTATTGTAATTGAAATTAACAAAGATTTATTGAAATCCCCTGAAGATATTAACGATAAGCCTTACGAATCATGGATATTCAAGTTTAAGCCAGATAACATCAATGACACCAAGCACTTATTAAGTGCTGAAGCATATAAAGCTTTAGTTAATTTCGACTGAAGCTTATTTAGGTAACACAAACTTAACTTTTAGCAGTAAGTCATTTAGCTCTACTGTTAGTTGCTTACGCAAATCGTTTTCTAAAGTAGGCAATGTTGTGGCAAGCATTTGCTGAATATTGTCACACATTACTTCCTGCACTACAGGCAAATCAGCGTTTACCATTGATAAAAAATTATCCCTCATTTGCATGCTTTGCATGAGCATTTCATCGGCAAATTTTGCCTTTATTTCTTCTGCGGCAGCTGTGTAAATTGTAGGTATTGCTTCATTTATACTATCGCGCATTTGATTTAAAGCTTCAACCTGTATTAACTCCATCTGTTGGCGTAAATCTGTTTTGGCCTGGTTATTGACGCTTTGAAAAATATTAGTCAGCCCGTCCCTCAGTTGAGCCTGATGACTGCTTAAAGATTGCTCCTGAAACGTCAGCATTTCCTGATTGAGGTGCTGGCTAATCTTAGCTGTAAGGGCTTCTTGCTGCTCCGCCACCGCTGCTGTATAGATAGCGGGCATAGCCTCATTAAAAGTGGCTCGCATTTGTGTCAACGCGTCAGCTTGCATGGATTCAAGCTGTTGCTGCAACTCAGCTTTTGCATTTTGCCCAATCGATTGGGATATATTCTTCAGCCCTTCTCCCAAGTGAGTCTTATGATTACTTAAAGACTGTTCCTGAAACGCCAGCATTTCTTGATTGAGATGCTGACTGATTTTTGTAGTAATGGCTTCTTGCTGCTCAGCCACCGCATCAGTATAAATCGTGGGCATAGCCTCATTAAACGTGGCTCGCATTTGTGTTAGCGCGTCAGCTTGCATGTGTTCGAGTTGTTGCTGTAAGTCGGTTTTGACATTTTGGCTGATCGATTGAGATATATTCTTCATCTCTTCGTCTAATCGCGCTTGATGATCACTTAACAATTGCACTTGAAACAAGTTCATTTGTTGATTTAATTCATCCTCAATCCGTGCACTGGTATCATTTTTCAGCACTTCAATGTGCGAATTAATGTTAATTGTAGCGGTCCGAGTCGCGGATTGGGTCGCCTCAGCAAGCCCTGCCTCAAAGTCCGAAGCTGCATTTGCTTGCAACACAGAAATTTTGTCAGTTAGTTGACTTTGTACCAAATCAGCACTGGCTTGGTACATGCGCGGCAATTCTGTTTTAAGATCAGCTTTAGTCTTATCTACAAAATTACTCGTATTTGCTTCAAGCGAAAGCTGGGCATTTTTTATTTCCGCCTGCAACTCCTTCAGTAAAACTTTTTTAAGTTCATCACGCACGCTTTCCAATACTGATTGCGTAATTTCCGCTTCCAGCCGCGGCCTAACATGTCCGGTTACTCTGGCAATAAATTCAGGTGTAATGCCTAAAGTAGGATCTTCTTGCTTCTTAGCCATTAGCTCAGGCTCAGCATTCAGCTTTGGCTTATAAACCTCGGTAAGTAATGGAATTTTTTTATCTGCCACTGTCTTCTCTATTCACGGCATCCTCTATACAACTGCAGGTAAATTAGTTTGAGCATAGTTAATGTTTTTAATTTCATAACCTCTATCGCGGTAGAACTTATAACGTTGCCGAGCAGCAATTTTTTCTTCCTCAACATCGCTTACCAACTCGACTAGCTGCGTAAATCTGCTAAAAAAATTAGGTTCGAACGTTGTTAAATTAATCAACATATCATCCTGAAATAATTGATTTTCATGCCAATGAATGACCACAGGCGTTTGCGCGACCAAGGAGTGATTAGCCGGCACATTTGGTAAAAAACTTTCAGGTTTATTCTGCCACAAATCAACGCTCACTTTATCAGCCACAGTTTTATTGTCGGTATAAATGGTCACCTGCCGACGCTTTAATAATGCCGACTGTACCAAATCCTCAATGATCTGGTGTTTATCAGCAACATTAAAATAAAAATCTATGCGAGTCATATAAATGGTTTATTTAGCCTTAGCTGCGCGCTGCACTAAAAATGTCGTTAATAGCGGCACTGGCCGGCCTGTCCCGCCCTTTTCTTTTCCTGATTTCCATGCCGTACCTGCTATATCTAAATGCGCCCAATCGTATTTTTTAGCATACCGCGATAAGAAACAAGCAGCAGTGATGCTGCCGCCGGCGCGCCCGCCAATATTAGCCATATCTGCAAAATTGCTATCTAGCTGATGTTGATAATCGTCCCACAACGGCATATGCCATGCACGATCATGCGAAATTTCTCCTGCTTCCAGCAACTCTTTTGCTAAAGCATCTTTGTTGCTAAACAAGCCGCTTGGGTGATGCCCCAAGGCGATTACGCATGCTCCTGTCAACGTTGCAATATCAACTACTGCACTTGGCTCAAAACGCTCCGCATAGGTCAATGCATCGCATAAAATCAAACGGCCTTCTGCATCGGTGTTCAGCACCTCAATGGTCTGCCCCGACATGCTAGTAAGAATGTCGCCTGGTTTGATAGCGCCTGCATCTGGCATGTTTTCACATGTGGGTATGATGCCAACAGCATTAATAGCTAACTTCATCTCACCAATCGCTTTAAAAGTACCTAATACACTGGCTGCACCACACATGTCATACTTCATTTCATCCATTTCGGCACCAGGCTTAAGAGAAATGCCACCAGTGTCAAAAGTAATGCCCTTGCCAACCAGCACCACTGGCTTTTGACTCTTTTTACCTTTTAAATGTTGAAGCACAATCAAGCGGGGCGGCTCTAGGCTGCCCTGTGCTACGCCTAAGAAGGAACCCATTCCCAGTTTTTCGATTTCAGTTTTCTCTAGAACTTCCACTTTAAAACCATATTGCTTTGCGAGCTTTTTGGCTTGTTCGCCCAAATAAGTGGGTGTGCAAATATTAGGCGGTAAATTACCCAAATCTTTGGCTAAACTTACTCCCGAACTAATCGCTTGACCATGTTTTACGGCTGCCTCTGCTTGTGTGTTTTCAGATTTTTCGACATGAATCACTATTTTATTCAGCGCTTTTGGCTCGGCTTTTTTGGCTTTAATAGCGTTTACTTGATAAGTCGCATCCATTGCCACTTCAACCAATTGAGCTACTTTGCTATGTATGTCGGATTTTTTAATAGCCAATTCGGCCAAATAAATACTTGCACTCGTAACACCCTTAGGTAAGGCTTTAATCGCAGCACGAACTGCCTGACGGTAATTACGCTCGCTTAGTTCTGCCTGCTTGCCCAAACCTACTACTAAAACACGTGTAGCAACAACTCCCACAACATGATTTAGCACTATCACACTGTTTAATTTGCCATCCATGTCTCCACTTTTTAATGCAGCACTAATAGTTTTATTTGAAACAATATCTATTTTTTCTGCTGCCTCAGTTAACTTATTACCTTCAAATACGCCTACAATTAAACAATCTGCATGTTGTTTTTCAGGATTTCCGTTTTTTATGCTAAATTCCATTTTAATCTCTTTTAATTTTTTACTAAATTTAAGCTAATTATCCAGCGTTTTGGCTCGAAATCAAAGCGCAATATTAAACAATATTTAAATTGAAAATATTCAAAAAATCATTATCTCACGAGCTTGTTAGCACTGCTGGCGCAATGTTCTTAATATTAATCGGGATTGTCATCGCCCAGCGTGCAGGTTATTTGGTACAACTCGCCGCAAAGGGTGCTTTGCCGAACGACGCAATTAATACCTTACTCGGATTTAACATGGTGAAGTTTCTTCCAATGATTTTATCCTTAAGTATTTTTTTGGCAGTTTTGCTCACGCTTACGCGCTGGCATCGTGATTCTGAAATGGTGATTTGGTTCAGTTCAGGCCTAAGCATCAATCAATGGATACGACCCATTTTAATTTTTGCATTGCCGGTAATTTTAGTTATTACCCTATTGAGCTTGTGGGTAATGCCTTGGGCCACGCAAAAAGGACAAGACTACAAAACTCAACTGAAAAGCAGAGATGAGCTATCAACTATCACTCCGGGTGTATTTAAAGAATCTATCGATGGTGACCGTGTGTATTTTGTAGAAAGCTTTGATGAGCTAGGTAATGTAGTTAAAAATATTTTTGTACAATCCACACAACACCAAAAAACTGGCGTGATTGTGGCCAGTCTTGGTAGCCGAAAAAAAGAACCAAATGGAGACAACTTTTTAGTGATGGAAAAAGGCCGTCGCTACGAAGGCAAGCCGAATTCTGCCGAAATTTCGACTACCGAATTTGAACGTTATGCTATACGTATTCAAACTAAAGAAGCGACTCCAGAACCTTACACCAAACAGGCCATCCCAACTAAACAACTATTGCAAGACACAAGTTCTGGCAATCAAGCCGAACTGCAATGGCGACTTGCCATTCCTATTTCCGCACTAGTATTGGTGCTGCTGGCGGTGCCCTTAAGTTTTGTTGACCCACGTGCCGGTCGCTCCCTAAACCTCATTTTTGCACTAGTCATTTATATAATTTACAACAATATGTTAAGTATTTTTCAGGCTTGGATAACGCAAGGAAAACTTAACGCTATGATAGGTCTATGGCCTGTACATTTGCTTTTCTTAATGATGACTTATTATTTGTTTTACCGACGTAATCATTTACTGCCTTTAATGCCAAAGCTTCCAGCCAATTTTTCAAAAGTTGGATCAGGCTTTTGGAAAAAACTTAAAACATAATGAAAATTTTTAAGCGCTATTTTTGGCAAGAAACCAGTATCAACATTTTGATGATTATGCTGGGCTTACTTGCCATGTTCTCATTTTTTGATTTAATTCAAGAACTTGATAGCCTCGGCCAAGGCGGCTATGGCATTAGTCAAATGTTAGCATATGTAGTATTGAGCATTCCCGGTCATACGTATGACGTCATTCCGGTAGCGGTCCTGGTTGGCATGATGTATAGCTTAGGAACGTTAGCACGCCATTCTGAATTGGTGGTCATGCGAACAAGCGGTGTGTCATTACTTAAAATCGGTTTAATCCTCATCAAGGTTGGTTTGTTATTCACCATCATCACTTTTTTAATAGGTGAGCTAATCACGCCGACAAGTGAAAAAATGGCACAACGCATGCGGCTAAAAGCTACCGACTCAGTCATCGTGCAAGACTTTAAATCGGGCTTATGGGTAAAAGATGGCAAAAGTGTTGTAAATGTTGAGACAGTCTTACCTGACGCCAGTTTGTTGAATGTGCATATTTATGAGTTTGATGAAAACTTTAAATTGCGTAGCATCAGTAATGCTAAAAGAGGTTATTATGTAGATGAACACTGGGGATTAACGGATGTTACTCAGTCAAAATTAAACACCTATAATCAAATAGAAAAGAACAACGTACAAACTCAGTTTTTTAACAAGGCCAATTGGAAATCGCTGATTCGCCCTGAGTTATTAAATGTACTATTAGTAGCGCCAGAGAAAATGTCCGTTTGGAATTTGTATTCGTTTATCAACCATTTAGATACAAATAAGCAAAAAACTACCCGTTACGTAGTTGCTCTTTGGGAAAAAATGACTTATCCAATCGCCTGTATGGTCATGGTGATTCTAGCTCTACCTTTTGGCTTTTTACAGCAGCGTGCAGGTGGTACCAGCGCTAAGATTTTTATTGGAGTTATGTTAGGCGTGGCTTATCAAATTATGAATCGCATATTTATTCATTTGGGTGTGCTGAACGATTGGCCTCCTTTTGTAAGCGCTATCACTCCCACAGCAATATTTTTGCTAACTGGTTTGAGTTTATTGCTTATGATAGAGCGCAGATAATTTAATTAAATCACATGAATAAAACGCGTTTTTAGCAATCTATCATGTAAAAATAACTTATCTTTATCCACTAAAATCCAAACAAAGCCCAGTCCTAGCGCCAGCATCGACGCGCTTGCTAGGACATATCGTATCAAGGCTTGTTTAATGCTCAATGCTAAACTCTGCTGATTCACGAGCTTAATTTTCCAGGTTTGCGTGGCTAATGTTTGCCCAGTTTTACTCCAACACCAAACAAAATAAACGCCCGAAATAAGCCATAAAATTAACCTTAAATAGAAAAGTTTATAGGGTGGTGTTGCTTGCCCAAACAATCTCACAAAAATCCATGTACACGGCATCCACAGCGCAATCAGCAACAGCAGCTCATAAACACTGGCAGCAAAAAGTCTTAAACGTGTAACATTTTGTGGCATATCATTTTCATTCATGTTGCAAAAAATCCGACTATCAAGCTAATAACAGGCTAGCATCTTAATCGCAACTTAAAAAATAACCGAATCTAAATTATTCAAAGATTTTGAATTACTCCAGATCAGGGTCATAATCCAAATCGGCAGAATCTTTGTGTAATTTTGCACGCTCGGCCTCAGGTAATTTTTGGTATGTTAACCATTTTTTGCGCACCTCGTCCTGTTTCTCTGGGCTAAGCGCATAAAACTGCTGATAACGTTGGCGCGCATTCTCACGTTCGAACGGCGTCATCCGGCTCCATCTATAAAGGCGCCTTTGCACACGTAGTTGTTTTTGCGCATCCATTTTTGGATAATCTTTGGCAATATCCAGCATTTTTTCACGCTGCCAAGGTCTTAAAGAATCCCATTCCCCACCTAGTGGGGCCAATATTTTTCGCTGATCATAAGTTAATTGATTCCAATTTTGCATAGGCACATCATCACTAGTGCCATCCTTCAAAGATGATTTAATGCTACCAATATCACCCATTGCCACTAAGCTATTTTCTTCTGAATAAGCAAACTCATCCGCTTGTATGCTAGTTGCTACAATGGCTAACAACAATAAAATTTTATTCATTCAAACACTATTTCTATTTGTGTAAATTCAAAAAATATTTCTAGTTATAATTTAGCATGTCTGTTGTTTAATGTAGGTTCAAAACTTCTATCCACAAAAGCTTCTGGGGGCAAATCCGCACTCAACAAAGTCGCATCGCTAGGCTCTTTATGATTAATTGACTGCATTATCACAAACCCCGCAATAATTGCCCCCAACACCAAACTCATGCTGACAATACGATGATGTTCTGCCCATAAGTAAATGATATTTAAGGTGCCATCATAATTCATACCGGCGCCTGAAGTTTGTTGTGCATGCACTTTTACCGCACGCTCGCGACCATCTTCAAGCTGTTTAAGCGTGCGCATGTTCAAACGATTGGCATGTGCATCCAGCAAACCTGCAATAAGCTTGGCTTGAGAGTCTAATTCACTTTCTTGTAAGTCTTGCTTCGTATTATCTATGCTCATGACTTTACTCCTAATTTTGCTATTGCTTTACTACCTAAACCTTGTTTTTCTAAGAGAGCTATCAAGGTTTGCACTGCGCGCGAGCAGTGCGTTTTAACACTACCCTCCGAACAACCCATCATTGAAGCAGTTTCAGCGACATCCATATCCTCCCAATAACGCAAAACAAAGGCTTCCCGTTGACGAGTAGGCAGCTTTTCAAGCGCTATTTCGATAACCCTTATGGTCTGGCTACGCTCTAACTGAACCATAGGATTTCCAGCGTCATCACCCACATCAATATTGTCGAGAGGATCATGATCTTCTTCACCATCCTGGCCAGTTCCGAAAGATGAAAGTAATGTTGTCCACAAGTTGCGTACTTTTTGCCTGCGCCAAAAATCGCGCATTGTATTTTGCAAAATACGCTGGAATAACATAGGGTACTCTGCTACAGGTTTATCGGCATATTTTTCAGCCAACTTTAACATAGCATCCTGCACAATATCTAGAGCTGCATGATCATCACGTACAGCATACATTGTTTGCTTAAATGCACGCCGCTCTACATCCTGCAAAAAATCTGATAATTCTTGAGAACTAGCCATGAATTTTGTTATTAAATCAGTAAATGTGAGTATATCAGCATTAAGTTTTGTTCTAGGGTAGGTTTGTATAAACTTGGCTTTTGGTTACAATCGATAGTAACTGATTCAGGTTTGGAGATAATAAGTGTTATGGCACGTATTTTGTTACTCATTATTTTGGTTTGGATACTATATCAAATAGTCAAGCGCATTGCTGCAAGCGCTAACCCGAAGCCCCCAAAGTCTGAGGAGGAAGAAAAATTTGTGCAGTGCGCACATTGCGGTTGCTATGTACCAATCAGTGAAAGTCTGATCAAAAATAACAAAATTTTTTGTAACAATCCAGAATGTTTAAATTTAGATCATCAAAAAGAACAGCATGGCAATTGATTTAGCGTCAAATTTAGATAGTAATATTACTGCCACACGCTGGCGTAGCCTCAAGCTTTATAACGCTTATCGATTTTTAATTGCGCTGTTACTTTTGGCCACGCAAGATCTATTAAATAATAACAATTGGTTGCAAACTGACAAGATAAATATCTTCTCAACATTGGTCATTGGTTATTGTATTTTCAGCATCATTTCTGCCTTTTTTACCTGGTTAGAAAAACCCGACATTGACATCAACCTGCCAATTCAAATCATCATCGATATTATATTTATAATATTGTTGATGCACGCGCAAGAGGACGGCCAAAGCAGTATCGGTTTGTTATTAATCATCACCATCGCCAGTGCGAGCCTAATCAGTGGCGGCCGTTTAGCCTTATTTTATGCGGCAGTAGCCAGCATCGGGATTTTGCTTGAACAATCCTATCGCATTTTATTGATTGATAAATCCGCCAGCAATTATACCCCAGCAGTTTTATTGAGTTTAGGCTGTTTTGCCACAGCCTGGCTTGCATACAGCCTCGCTAAACGAGCCCAGCAAAGTGAATTGTTGGCTTCTCAACGCGGCCTTGATGTGCAAAATATGGCACAAATTAATGCACTGATTACTCACGAAATGCAAGATGGAGTTCTGGTAGTTGACCAAAGTTTTAAAATTAAGCATCACAATACCCAGGCTGAGAAACTTCTCGGTTTGGAATCCAAACATTGGCAAGAAAAAACTCTCTCTGAAGTTTCTCCTGATATCGCTAGCATGATGCAAGAGTGGCTTGAGGATGCAGAGCCATCACATGGATTTATGCCCACTAATATTGCTACACTGAATATTTTTAAACTAAGCACAACATCGCGTGAGTTACGGCTTAGGTTCTTGCCCATTTCTGAAAATCGCAATCAAGGTGCAGTGATCTTTATTGAAGATTGGTCGCAAATGCAAACCCAAGCGCATCAAGTAAAATTAGCTGCACTAGGGCGTTTAACAGCTAATATTGCCCATGAAATCCGCAATCCGCTTAGCGCGATTAGCCACGCCAATCAACTACTACAAGAAGAAGATAGCGACCCAGCCACAAAGCGTATGCTGCAAATCATTGGTGATAATGTACAACGCTTAGACCAAATTATTAAAGATATTCTGGAGCTCAACCGGCGTGATCGTACCAATCAAGAAATCATTCATGTAGAGCATTTTATTTTTGATTTTTATACGCAATTTTGCGCAGTAGAAAAAATTCCAACTTCTTGTTTTAAATTAACATTGATTAATGCAGAAACACTTATTTCCTTTGATCGCAGACATTTAAATCAAATTTTGTGGAACTTGTGTAAAAATGGTTGGCGTCACTGTAAAAAAATAGAAAATAGCCTAAACTTAGCACTAGTTTTAACCGAAAAAACAAAAACAGTGCATATCGAAATTAGTGATGATGGTGACGGTATTCCTGAAAGCGTGCGCGGCCATTTGTTTGAGCCATTTTTCACTACCGAGAAATCAGGCACGGGACTTGGCCTTTATATTGCGCGCGAGTTGGCTGATGCCAATGGCGCAAAAATGCAATATAAATCTTCAGACTGCGGCACGCAATTTATCATCTATATCAAAAAGGTTTAGTACTAAATGGTGCAACAATTTAATTGCTTAGTAGTTGATGACGAAACTGATATTCGTGAATTGGTGGTATTGACGCTGGAGCGCATGGATATTAGAGCCGATAGCGCCAGCAATATACAGGAAGCCAAAGAATTACTCGCCAGTAGAAGCTATGATTTGTGCTTAACCGACATGCGGTTGCCTGACGGACTCGGTCTGGAATTGGTTCAGCACATTTCAGCCAATTATGCCGGCTTACCAGTCGCAGTCATAACCGCTTACGGTAGTGCTGAAAATGCCGTATCCGCTTTAAAAGCGGGTGCATTTGATTATTTAACCAAACCCATTTCACTTAAACAGCTGCGTCCACTTGTAGAATCAGCGCTTAAACTCTCAAGCACCGATGTAAAAGAAACGCAAAATACCGGTGATTTAATCGGCAACTCCCCCGCCATGAACTACGTGCGCACCATGATAGAAAAACTTGCACGCAGCCAAGCACCTGTCTACATCAGCGGTGAATCGGGTAGCGGCAAAGAGCTTGCAGCACGTCTTATTCACAGCAATAGTTCGCGCCGCGATAAGGCGTTTGTCGCCGTCAACTGTGGCGCGATACCTGAAAATTTGATGGAAAGTGAATTTTTTGGTTACAAAAAAGGCGCTTTTACCGGCGCCGCACAAGATACTTTAGGCTTATTCCAAGCTGCTAATGGTGGTACTTTATTTTTAGATGAAGTAGCTGATTTGCCACTCGCCATGCAAGTAAAGTTACTGCGCGCCATTCAAGAAAAAAAAGTCCGCAGTGTAGGCGGTACTACAGAAGAAGCGGTAGATGTGCGCATTATTAGCGCCACACATAAAAATTTAAGCACCTTGATGGAACAAGGCCTATTTAGGCAGGATTTATATTACCGGCTTAATGTCATTCAACTCAAAATGCCCGCATTGCGAGATCGTCCAGAGGACATCCCGGAACTTACACAAAAATTATTGCAAAAACTATGTCAGGCGCAATCAATCACCGTTCCCATGCTTGAAGATAGCGCTAATAAACTCATTTCCGAGTTGCATTTTGCAGGCAATGTACGCGAACTGGAAAATATGCTGGAACGCGCACTGGCCTTGTGTGATGGAAAAAAAATCAGCTCTGATGATTTATTTATGGGTGAAGAAATGAAAGTAAGAAGTGTGGAAACTAATAGCTTTGACCCAAGTAAAACGTCAGAAATAGGCTTGCCAGAATATCTGGAAGATATTGAAAAGCGGGCGATTTTGAAAGCTCTGGCCAAGGCCAACAATAATAAAACCGCAGCTGCCAAATTATTAGGGGTAAGCTTTAGAACACTGCGCTATCGTTTGGCAAAACTAGGTCTTGCCAAAGATGACGATGCCGATTTGGAAAGCGACAATGTAGGGGAGAATTAACTTAGTGCAATAACCAAATAGGTGAGATACAAAGCGCCATTTACTAACAAATGCCACACTCTGATACCGCCTTTAGCCATTAAATATCTTATCCAAATCGCCGCAATCAATGTGATAACAATGCCCCAAATCACCTCTTTACGCGGCTCCCACGGTGTAAGCATAATACCAATGGCGGGTAATAATGTACCCTGAAACACCATGGCACCGGTGATATTGCCAAATGCCAGCGTGTCTTTGCCTTTGCTTATCCACAAAATGCTGTTCACTTTTTCTGGTAACTCAGTCGCAATCGGGATAATCAATAATGATAGAACCAGCGCGGAGATTCCCAATATTGCAGAAGCCGCTTCCACGCCATTAATAAATCCTTTCGCACCTGCCACCAGCAAGCCCATTCCCAATATCAACTGAATCAGAATCACAATCAGATTATTTGGCAAACCGATTTTGCATAAGAACATATCACTCTCGGCTTCTGTAGCATGACCGTCCTCTACCAGTACTTTAGAAGCGCGAATAGTCATCAAGACGTAAAAGAAATAAATCATCACCATACATGTACCAATAGCGTAACGCACTGCAGTTAAGGTGTGCGGCACGTACATAGCAATTGCGGCAAAACTGAATGCAATAATAAAAAAGTTAAGGTCGCGCAATAAACCGGTACGCTCTGGCCTTAGATGACCTTGTGTGCCACGTCGTTTCCACACAGATATGGCCATCAAACAAATAGATAGCGTAGATAACATCAACGGTGCGCCCAATATCGAGCCTACGCCGATTTCTTCATTAATCGCAACATTTTGTGTACCCGCAAGTAACGCCAATAATGGCACCATGGTTTCTGGCAGTGCCGTACCCACGGCGGCAAATATGGAACCCGTAACACCTTCTGAAATACCCAACTTTTCGCCCAAATGCTCCAGCGCGTTAGTAAACACTTCTGCAGCAATTAAAATAACTACCAACATGATCAAAAGCTGCACAAAAATCATTTTTTACCTTTACAATAAACCACTTAATAAGCAAGATTATAGTTGATAATGCATGCCGATATGTCTAGCCAACAATTAAAACACCCTCTATTGAAACTAAATGCAGAAGGCTATATAGAAACTGCCTTACAAATCGCCTCGCCAAATTTTGACGCGCGACCTGACGATTGTGGCATCAACATGATCGTGATTCACAACATCAGCCTGCCGCCAAATAAATACGCAGGTTCTGGCGTGGCGCAATTATTTACCAACACGCTCAATCCTGCGGAACATCCTTATTATGCCGAGGTTTATATGCACAAAGTCTCATCGCATTTTTTCATTCGCCGCACGGGCGAACTCGTACAATTTGTGTCAACCCTGCAGCGCGCCTGGCACGCTGGCGTGTCGCAGTGGCAAGGCCGTGAGCGTTGTAATGATTTCTCGATTGGAATAGAACTTGAAGGTAGCGACTTTGAAGCGTTTGAAGCCGCTCAATACAAAATGCTGAACAACTTGATTGAACTGTTAAAAAAAACCTATTCCATTCAACACATTGTTGGCCATTCCGATATCGCACCAGGTCGCAAAACCGACCCGGGCCCTTATTTTAATTGGCAACATGTAAATTTAAAATAATGTCTATTTTTAATCGGATTTGCTGGACTGAAGGAAAATTTATTTTGTTCAATTTAGTGGTAACTGCGGCGTACTCATTGGTGATGGTTGGGATTCAAAGGTTTACCATAAAATGAATCAGTATGGATCTTACAATGCTCTATTAAATAATGCTATAAGCGCAATTTTAGCTGCTGTTGAAATATACAACAAACATCGCATTTTCTATAGAAACAAATGCTTTGTAGTTTTGCTTATTAACTCATGGGAGTTAATGCTAAAGGCTATAATATCTAAAATCAAAATTTCAATCTATGAGCCAAAGAAGCGCAATCAACCTCAAAGAACTTTAACATTATGGCAAGCTATTGATACTTCAAAAAAACTATTTCCCTCCGCGAGTTTCACATAAGGCGGTTATTGCAAACATCAATAGATTAGTGGACTACAGAGATAATGTCATTCATTTTTACAATGAGAGAGGTTTTGAAACAGTAATATAAGGTCTCGCACAAACCTCTTTAGTGAACTTTAGAGATATGGCTAAAGATATTTTTGACATAGATATAGCTGAAGAGGTAAATATAAACTCATTACCACTAAGTTTTTCTGCCCCACCTGACCCAATTAAATTCATAGGTGAGGCGAATACTAGCCCTCAAAAACTCTGCAATAACAGTGTTCTTAAAAAGAATATCTGAACCAACCAAAACGCTAGAAGCTGAAAACATTGATACTGGAAGATTTTTAACAGTTTTTAAAGTTAACCTTCAATCCACTAAGAAAATTCAATCTGAAGATATAATTGCAGGCGTTAATGTTGGCAATCCGAATGGGCTAATATTAGTAACTAAGGAAGTTGACCCCAATATTAGCCACCCAAATTATAGAGGACGATGCTTACTCTTGGCATAATTCCAAAACGCATAAATATCAATATTCAAACAGCTTATTTGAGTTTATTAGTAATTTAACAAATCAAGATATTGAGAATTGCTTAATGTATTATAAGGAACATCAAACCAAAACAAGAAAGAAAAAAATTAAAGCCGATTTTTATTTAATCACCAACTTCGCCAAATACTGCAAATTCAGACCTTCTACTTTAGGTTGCCACAGCGCTGAGTTCTCTGGAAACTCGGCAAACTCGCCCGTGCGTTTGTATCCTAGCCGTTCGTAAAATGCAATCAGCTCGTGCCGAATAGAGATCACGGCCATGTGAAAGCCCACCACACGCCACTCACGTAAGGTAATAGCCTCTGCGGCTTGAATAAGCGTTTTGCCGTAGCCTTTGTTTTGCAGGCTGGGTTTCACCGCTATCATGCCAAAGTGCACCGTATCTTTGCCTGCAAGTTCTTGCCATTCGCTGCAAATAGTGGCGACAATTTCATCTCTTAGCACGCCAACTAAAATAAACGCATCTTTGCGTTTGATGATTTTGCCGACTTCTGCCGTGGTGGTGCGCAGGCCGTCTAAAATATCGGCCTCGGTCGTCCAGCCTTTGCGGCTGGTTTCGCCGCGATAGGCGGAATTAACCAGTTGCGCGACGACCTCAGCATCTACCAGTTCGGCTTTGTAAAAATGCAGCATAAAGATAATTTAAACAGTGTTTGGATTAACTTTTATGCACGATCTTTTGCACAACTAAGCTACCCACCATATCGCCCTGTACATTCACCGCAGTACGTATTGTGTCCAGTAGCCTGTCGATTGGTAGTAATATCGCAATCGCCTCCGCAGGTAAGCCCACGCTTTGCAGCACCATTATCATAGTCACCATGCCCGCACTGGGGATGCCTGGCGCACCGATGGCGCCAATCATGGCAGTGAGAAACACAATAAGTTGTTGCGTAAAATTAAGATCTATGCCGACCAGATTTGCAATAAATAGTGCAGCAGCAGCTTCGTAAAGCGCAGTGCCATCCATATTGATGGTCGCCCCCAGCGGGATGACAAAACCCGCGATTTCTGGCTTTACATGTAAATGTTGGGTAACACAACGTAAAGTCACAGGCAGCGTAGCATTGCTAGAGCTGGTGGCAAATGCCGTCACCAGAGCCTCACGGGCGCCACGCCAAAACCATAAAGGGGATTTGCCGGTAAACAGATATAAAATCAAGGGCAATATCACCACGCCGTGTAACAAGGTCGTACCAATAACCACTGCCACAAACTTGGCAAGCATGCTTAGCATGGCAACATTTTGCACGGCAACCAGTTTAATCAACAACGCCGCTATGCCAAAAGGTGCCAGACGCATTACCCAGCGAACTATTGACATGGTGATTTCTAAGCCTTCTTGTAATAGCGCGAGAATGTTCTTAAAACGCTCACCACCCATTACCAGCGCGATGCCTAAAACAAGCGCGAACATAACGACTGCCAGCACATTGCCCTGCGACAGCGCTGCAAACGGATTCATGAATAGCCCATGTAAAAACTGTGCAAAAAATTCCGGCAAGGGTAATTGTTTTGCCTCAAAATTCTGCATGGCATCGCTAAACATTGCCGCGTGCAAGCCGCTACCTGGCTTAAAATAAAGGCTGGCAGACATGCCGAGCACAATCGCAATTGCCATGGAGCTCACAAAAAACAAGATTGTGGTTACCCAAACACGATGCATTTGCTGGTGTTGGCGCAAATTAGCGATGCCGACTGCAATACTGCAAAACACCAGCGGAATCAAAATCATTTTGAGTAAATCAATAAACAGTGTCCCAACCAGGCTGGACAGGTACAGGCCGTGTTTAACTACATCACTTTCTGCACCAAGCCTGTGACAATACAAGCCGAGAGTAATACCGAAAATCGCACCAATTAAAATTTGGGTATTTAGACTGGGCAGCTTCATGTGTGACCTACTTTTTTACAGCCTTCGCTTTTGTGGCTTTTGGTTAGATTTTGTCAACTTTTCTGCCTTAACTTTAATAGTCTTCTTTAGTGATGCTCTAGAAGCCTCATGGGTATTGGCTTCTGGTGCAGTCGATTTGGCCTCGGCAGTTTTTTTGACTTGAGCAGTTGTTTTGGTTGAGTCTATTCGTTCAAATACCACTGCAAAAAAGCCATCTGTACCATGCAAATGCGGTAGCAATTTCAAATAGTTTCCAGTGTCAATTTTGATTTGCTGTTGCGCCAAAACTTCATTTGCTGGCACTAGTACAAAATCTGAGTTCACGCTTAAAAACGCCTCCGCAATTGCTTCATTTTCATCTCTTAATAAACTACAGGTCGCGTAGATTAAGCGTCCGCCCGCTTTTACCAACTTTGCTGCACGCGCCAAAATGGCGGTTTGTTTAACATTCAACTCGGCAATATCTTGCTCTTCAAAACGCCATTTTAAATCTGGATTTCTTCGTAAAGTGCCAAAACCGCTGCATGGCGCATCGACCAACACGCGGTCAAATTTACCATTGAGGCGTTTTAATTTAGGGTCAGTTTCGCTCGTAATCACTTGCGCGTGCAAATTTGATAAGCCCGAGCGTTTGAGGCGTTTGCCCAAATTCATTAAGCGTTTTTCAGAAATATCAAATGCATACAAACGGCCTGTATTTTTCATCAGCGCGCCTATTGCCAGTGTTTTTCCGCCTGCACCAGCACAAAAATCCGCCACCATTTGGCCGCGTTTTGGCGCAACCAAATAGGTTAATAATTGGCTACCTTCATCTTGCACTTCAATCTTACCCGCCTCAAACAGCACGTGTTTGCTGATGTTTAGCTTAGCACCCATGCGAATGCCGATGGGTGAATACGGCGTAATTTCTATGACATTATCTTTCACCGTATTTTCCGCCAGCATTCGCGCCAATACTTCTTCACGCGTGCCTTTTATGGTGTTCACGCGCAAATCTAAACTCGCCTGCTCGTGCATGCTTCGGCAAATAGTTAAGGCTTCGGCTTCGCCATATTGCGCCACCAGCTTGGCCCATAACCAATCACGTACATCAGCCTGCACTGCCAAAGGCAAATTTTCTGTTGATTTAGCCTTTATGCTATGTGCCCACTCGGTTTGCTGCTCGTTCAGCACTGATTCGAGCTCACGAATGCTTTTGCCTTGTACGCGCAACAGCCAAGCCAGTATAAGCTTACGCGCATCATCGGGATCATTTTCTTCATTGGCAGTGACAGTGCTTAAATAACGCAAACGGCGCAACACACCATATACGCTCTCTGCCACAAAAGCGCGATCTTTGGTGCCAAGTTCGCGATTATTACGGAAAAATTCGCTTAATTTTGCATCGGCAGGACTATTAAAATCAAGCAGATTTGCTAGTACTACTGCGGCCTGACGGATTAGATTTGCATTCATTGTTTATCTTTTAAAATTTAGTTAATTATTGATCGTTGGACGGTTGGTGTTTATGCGCGTTGCCACCATTTCAACCACTTTGCCATTATTTTCTATTTTACGGATTTTTACTGGTATATATTGATAATTAATAGCCAGCCATAACTCGGTTCTTCCTTCATCATCTCTCCCGCTATGTATAATGTGGATAGTTTTGAGCTCGCCCAGCGAGATATTAAGATTTTCTTCACCCTCAAAACCATAGTCATAAGTGGCTAATTTTTTACCGGTAGCTATGTGAATTTGCATTTTTTGCAATGGTTCTACATACATAAATTGATACATAAAACTTAACAAGTCTTGCGTGCCCTCGGGCAAGTCTTCGGTCAAAGTTGCATTAGCGGTCTGCATTACAACTTTTTTAGTTTGCCAATCAAAACTCACTATGCGAGTTTTATCTTCTTTGTTGCCAAAATGATAAGAATAATTGTTAGGCTGCAACCCCGTTTTGTTGAGAACGCCTTCACTGATTTGCAGTAAATCCGGAAACAACAACGCAGCAAAGCCACTGCCCTGTGTAAGCCATTTAAGATAATAATGACTACCATCCGTCAGATTGTAGGTAATTGTAGCCTGGCCCTCGGATAGTCCGTCTATTTTAGTACGCACATCAAAATTTGTTTCCACGTACTGATATGCTTTTTCATTAATCGCCAAGCCCGCATCTGCAGGCTGCGGTTCTTCTTGCACTTGCTGTGACTCGCTGTCCAATGACTGTACATTTGGCTCAGGCGGTAAAGATGTTTCAGTACTGATTGCCTGCGATACTATTGCAACCTTAGGCTCATTCGGCTCAACAATTTGTTTCACCTTCGATTTTGTAATAGGCTTGGCCCGTTTGACTGGAGTAGTTTTGTGGGTGACGGCTTCCTCTGGCCTAGGCGCTTCAACTTGCTTCACTTCTGCTTTTGACATTTGAATGCTTGCCTCAATCAAATGCATTTCTTTTTTATAGCTAGGAAGCACTAAATAAAATCCACTAAATAACAGAACGTGCAACAAAATTGATATGCATAATGCAAGACCTAGCTTCTTATAGCTTGGGTCCTCCAATATTTCAACCAATTTACTCCACATGAATTTTTGTCAGCGTCTGCTCAAAATCATCACCGTGTTCATCTGTAAGTATATAACGCACTGGCACAAAGTACTGATCTTGCGCTAGCCATAGCTGCTTTTTCTCATCGTTTGCTGCAGCTTCATTTGAGATATGTAGTGTTTTATAACTGGCTTTTGCAATGTCTAGCTTTAAATCACGAGCAATCACTTTATATTGATACTGATTTATTTTTTTACCCGTTGTTACTACAACTTTAACCACATCCTTTGTGGGTGGATTAAACATAAATTGATAGACATAACTTGCTAAATCTTGTGTGCCTTGTTGTAATTTTTCGGTTTTTATTTCATCTTTAACCTGCATATTGAGTACATTTTTTGTCCAATTAAAATCAGTAATCAGTGTCTTTTTAGCATTAGTCCCCTGATGCAATTCGAAACGACTTGGCTTTAAACCATCCTTGGTGACTGCACCCGAACTTGTAAGTATGCGTTCACCCAATAATGCATAGATTCCAAGCCCTTTTGTAACTGATTTTATGCGGTATTGTTTGCCGTTTTGTGTATAACTTTCCGTCACTTTGGCAAAGGGTTTGCCATTGCGGGCAACATCATACTCAAGTTGAATATTTTTTGGATATGCGAACGCCAGATTTGCGCTTAGAAAAAATAGTGACAAACATGAAAAAATAATAAATTGTTTTAGCTTCGACATGTTTTTCTTTCTGGAATTGAGTGAAGGTATTTCACGCATGACAAAAAAATGCGTTGTCTATTTCTACACTACAACAGTCGGTGCTTCACCTTTATTTTGCATGCGAATTACGCCTATTTCATACACGGTTTCGCCCGATGCTTGCAACAATTCTATCGCTTGCATGGCATCTGCTTTGGTCACAATCACCGCCATGCCAATACCGCAGTTAAAGGTTTTATACATCTCGTTATGGCTAATATTACCTTGCGCTTGCAGCCATTTGAATAGTGGTGGCAGCTCCCAACTGGTTGCTTTAATTTCAGCAATTAAGCCTGCAGGCAACACGCGTGGAATGTTCTCGGTGATGCCTCCTCCAGTAATGTGTGCCAACCCTTTTACCGGCAAGGTTTCGATGAGCTTGAGTAAGGCTTTCACATAAATTTTGGTGGGCGCCATCACCACATCTTTGAATTTTCTACCATGAAAGTCCGATTCAAAATCGATGCCTGATTTTTCAATCAGCTTACGAATCAGTGAATATCCGTTAGAATGCGCCCCGCTCGAAGCCAAGCCCAGCACTATATCTCCAGCCACAATCGTTGTTCCATCGATAATATTCTGTTTGTCCACACAACCCACTGCAAAGCCTGCTAAATCGTATTCTCCTTTTGGATACATGCCTGGCATTTCGGCCGTTTCACCGCCAACGAGAGCACAACCTGATTGCTCACAACCTTCGGCAATGCCTTTAATGACAAGTGCTGCTGTGCCTACTTCTAACTTACCGCAAGCAAAATAATCAAGAAAGAAAAGTGGTTCGGCGCCTTGTACGAGAATATCGTTCACGCTCATCGCGACTAAATCAATACCCACGGTATCGTGTTTATTCAGCTCAAACGCCAGCTTGAGCTTTGTGCCCACGCCATCAGTGCCAGAAACCAAAATCGGATCTTTGAATTTTTTTGGCATGGCAAATAGTGAGCCAAAACCACCAATGCCCCCCAGCACCTCAGGACGCATGGTACGTCTGGCAAATGGTTTAATTTGCTCAACTAAATTATCGCCTGCTTCTATGTCCACCCCTGCATCGCGATAAGTAATGGGTGTATTGTCTGTTGATGGTGTACTCAAAACGACTCTCACTTAAAATAAATAATTATTTTATAAGGTTAATTTAAGTATAATTTTAACCCATATGACGACCGAACCCAAAAATCTGCCTACAAAAAATATTTTTCTAGATAATCGTTGGCTCTTAATCGCTGCATCATTTGTGTTTTTTTTCTATTTGCTGCTGCCTATTCTTACGCCGTTTTTAATTGCTATTATATTGGCCTATATGTGCGACCCGCTTATAGATAAGATTTGTTTATGGGGTTATGGCAAATACAGGCTAGGCCGTACCATTGCCACCCTCTTCATGATGCTTGCTATTTTTGGGGCAATTACGCTGCTGTTTTTAATTCTTGTACCCTTGCTGCAAAAAGAATCATTGCTAGTTATACAGCGCCTGCCTAATACTATCGCCAATATCCGCGCTACATTGGAGCCTTGGCTGCAAAAAGAATTCGGTATTAGTTTAGCGATTGATAGCACTCAAATTCAAGACATTATCACTAAAAACTGGAAATCTGCTGGCGATATACTTGGCGGCGTGTTACAAACTGCTGGCAGCCGCGGCATGGCTTTGGTTGGCATTATGGCAAAAGTTTTGCTGTTACCTGTTGTACTATTTTACCTGCTGCGCGATTGGGATGAATTTGTAACGCGTATCGCCCAATTAGTGCCCAGGCACTGGTATGATAAAACGTGTATCGTGGCTAAAGAAATAGACCAGGTACTCGCTGAGTTTTTACGTGGGCAACTCACCGTCATGCTTGCCATGAGTTTGTTTTATGCAACCGGCTTATGGCTTGCAGGCTTGAATATGGCTTTACCGATTGGCCTAGTCGCTGGTTTACTCGGCTTTGTGCCTTACTTAGGCATCACCACAGGCATTCTATTGGCGCTGCTGGTGGCTGCATTACAGTTTACCAGCTTCGGCCAAGTGCTGCCGGTATTGCTGGTGTTTGGTCTTGGCCAAGTCGTCGAGGGCATGATACTCACCCCAAAACTGGTAGGCAAACGCATTGGCTTACACCCTGTCATCGTCATTTTCGCTTTGCTGGCAGGTGGTCAATTGTTCGGTTTTTCTGGTGTCTTGCTTGCATTGCCTGTCAGCGCGGCCATTGCAATAGCTTTGCGGCATACCAAGAATAGCTATTTAAGCAGCGACACTTATCTTAAATAACTTGGCTTTAATAATATGAAGCAATTATTATTAGACATTAAGCCCGCCGCTGGCCCATCGCTTCAAAACTTTGTAGTGGGACGTAATGCAGAGGCTATCGCCAGTTTAAATGCTGCACTTAACAACCATGAGCAGCCGCGTTTCATCTATTTATGGGGCGAATCAGGCAGCGGCAAAAGCCATTTATTAGCAGCCTGCGAGGCAATAGGGGCGCGGGTGGTGGACGATATAAATTTACTCAATAATGATGCTCAAATTAATTTATTCAACACCTACAATCAATTAAAAACTGATAATGGTATTCTGATTACTGCAGGTTTACACGCACCCACGCAGATGGGCTTGCGCGACGACCTTGCCAGCCGCTTAGCTTGGGGATTGGTGTACCAATTGCATCCGCTGAATGACAATGAAAAAGCCCAAGCTTTAAAACAGCACGCGTTTGAACGCGGCATGAAGTTACCCGATGAAGTCGTCGATTATTGCTTACGCTATTTACGCCGCGATTTACCTACCCTCATGGCAACTTTAGACGCGCTGGATGAATGGTCGTTGACAACCCACAAGCCTATTACAGTGCCGATGTTACGCAAATTATTACAACTGAATTTAGAGTTTGAATGATTAGAATCACTGAAATTAAACTGCCCTTGACCAGCGCGACGGCCAAGGGGCATACCGATAGCGAAATCAAAGCAGCTTTAATCAAAAAACTGGCGATTAAAGCGACCGATTTAATTGAATATTCCATTTTCAAACGCGGCGTTGATGCACGCAAACCCAATGCAATTTTATTGGTTTACACTTTAGATGTCAGCGTGAATGGCGAGGCTAAAGTTTTAGCAAAATTAAGCCGAGATCCTCATGTGAAGCCAAGCCCAAATATTTCCTATCAATTTGTTGCGAATGCTCCTGGCAACTTAAAATCACGTCCCATTGTTATTGGCTTCGGCCCAGCAGGTATTTTTGCAGCCCTCATACTCGCGCAATCAGGCTTTAAACCAATCGTGTTAGAGCGCGGTAAAGCAGTGCGAGAAAGAACCAAGGACACTTGGGATTTTTGGCGAAAATCCAAACTCAACCCGGAATCCAACGTGCAATATGGTGAAGGAGGCGCAGGCACGTTCTCTGACGGCAAGCTCTATAGCCAGATTAAAGACCCCAAACATTACGGCCGCAAGATATTGCAAGAATTTGTAAAAGCGGGGGCGCCGCCCGAGATTTTATACGTGAGTCACCCGCATATCGGCACATTTAGATTGGTCGGCATGGTGGAAGAAATGCGCAAAACCATTGAATCGCTTGGCGGCGAGATTCGCTTTGAAAGCCGGGTAGATGATATTGAAATCAAAAATGGGGAAGTGCAAGGCGTGGTGCTGGCAAGCGGCGAGCGCATTGCAACCAATCATTTGGTCCTGGCTGTGGGGCATAGTGCACGCGATACTTTCGAAATGATTTATAAAAAAGGCATTTATATTGAAGCCAAACCATTCTCGATTGGCTTTAGAATCGAGCATCCGCAATCACTCATTGATCGCGCCCGCCATGGCGCAAACGCACAACATCCTATTTTGGGCGCTGCGGATTACAAGTTAGTGCATCATGCCAGCAACGGCCGTAGCGTGTACAGTTTTTGCATGTGCCCTGGTGGTACAGTTGTCGCGGCTGCGTCCGAAGAGGGTCACGTAGTGACGAATGGCATGAGCCAGTATTCGCGTAACGAGCACAATGCCAACGCCGGCATCGTGGTGGGCATCACGCCAGCAGTAGATTTTCCCGGCCATCCGCTGGCGGGAATGGAATTGCAGCGCAAATATGAAGCAAAAGCCTTTGCCCTGGGAGGCAATAACTACGCGGCCCCTGGGCAATTGATTGGCGACTTTTTAGCTAATAAAACATCCACTAATTTTGGTGAAGTGCAACCAAGCTACACGCCTAGCGTGCATCTCACCAATTTAGATAGCGCCTTGCCAGAGTTCGCCATTAGTGCGATTCGCGAGGCGATTCCAGCATTTGCCAAACAAATTAAAGGGTTTGATTTAGCGGACGGAATATTAACGGGCGTAGAAACGCGTACTTCTTCGCCCATTCGTATTAAACGTGATGATGAAACATTACAAAGCATCAACATCAAAGGCCTGTATCCATGCGGCGAAGGCGCAGGTTATGCCGGTGGCATCTTGTCTGCAGGTATAGATGGCATTAAAGTAGCTGAAGCGGTCTCTTTGAACATCAGTGAACTGTAACTAAAGTCACAGCAATCCTTTATACTAAAAAGCATAATTTTTCCTTGGCATTTAAATGTCTGATTTTCTCTATTAACAAGGAAATGAAAATGAAAGCAAATGTGGGTGGTGTTGATCGCGCGATACGTATTGTTGCTGGGTTGGCCTTAATTGCGTGGGCTTTAGTGGGTGGTGGCCCCACTTGGGCATGGATAGGCGTTGTGCCATTGGTAACTGGCTTGATAAATTTTTGCCCTGCTTGGAGTTTACTCGGTATAAATACCTGCAAAATCAAACAATAATAAACCTTTACCCTTGGGCGACCGCAATCTCCCCAAAACCCGTTTTCCCAAGATTGTCGTGCCACGTGATAACAATTTTATCCCCTTCTTTTGCGCCCTTCAGATGAAAAGTAAGGTAGGGATTTTTTGAAATGCCCGTTCCCCATTGCATTTCCAGTACAGGTTTATCATTTAAAGCCGCGGTAACTACCTGAATAAAATGTGCAGGAATCAACTGACCAAAGTCATCTTTTTTACGGCCAGTTTCCATGGGGTGGCTGATAATCACTTTCACCTCCGTCACATCGCCAGTCAGTTTGGCTCGCATTTTCATGTTAGCTTCCATCAGCCGCACCCATTTTCAAGCACTTCGACGTTTTTGCTGTTCGTGAAGTATTTATCCCCCGCTTTTACAATAATTATTATGTCACTGGTCTCTGCCATTTTGATGCGCGTGACCAAGTACGGTAGTGCGCCATTGCTAAATATAAAGTGACCAATTAGTGCGGTTGGATTATGTTCTACCAATACGCTAATCGCATTAGTATTTGGGATATGACTAGTAATTTCAATCTGCACAATCGCGCCATTTTCTGCGCGATCAGGCGCGATGATTTCAATGTCTTTACTTGGAATTTCGCCCTCAATCGCCAAGCCTTTTTCGGCTTCGCCAAGCTTGGTCGCCTCAAAAGCCGTTTTATTCCAGACCGAGGCCAGTGCATGAATTGGCAGTAGCATTACCGCAATTGTGCCAGTCAAAAGTTTTAAAAATTCTCTACGTTGCATTAGCTTAATCTCTCATCGGCCTTTTTTTCAATTGCTTCTAAACGTCGCAGCTCTTTCAGGCGGGCCTCTACAATAGAATGCTCATAAAAATTACCATCTTTAGCCTTCGTCGCGAGCTCCATTTGTTCAATTGCCTTCTTCAAATTATATTGTCTAAAATACGACTCGCCTTGTGCCTGAAAGCGCAATAAAATTTTGTTTTTAACAGTATAAGCTTTTGCCAAAATATCATAAAAATAAGCATCGTTGGGGTATAGCGCCTGTTTATCTTGCACCAGTTTAATAGCTTTATCTGGCTGGTTAATTGCTAGAAAATGATCGGCATAGCCGTAAATGAGTGCACGGTGCTCAGGGAACAGTTCCAGTGCCTTGGCGTATTGACTAGCTGCCGCTTGGGGATTATTACGCGCCACTTGAATGTTTGCATCTAAATTCTCTATAAACGCATTTTTTGGTGCGTTAGCTCTGAGCCATTTCATTTGATTGCTGGCACCATTCACGTCATTTTTGCGCAACATCGCCACCGCCAACCCATAATGCTCAGCAATTTCATTGACAAAACGGTGTTCTCTTATATTGTTTTGAAAAAGGTCAATCGCATCTTGCGCCAGACCTTTAGCTGCGAGTAACTTAGCCCGCACCAACTGAAAATCCAGACTATCCGCCACCTGCCTGTAAGGCATCGTTTCCACCCGGTTAGCCATATCTGCGATACGTTCTGTCGTCAGCGGGTGCGTGCGCAGAAAGCTTGGTGCAGCGCCCTCTGTAAAGCGAGTGCCCTGCTGCAATGCAGTAAAAAATGCCGGCATGGCACGTACATCAAAGCCTGCAGTATCCAATATGCTCAAGCCCACTCGGTCCGCCTCACGCTCGTGTTCGCGCGTGTAATCGAGCTGACGCTGCACCATTGCCGCCGATGCAGTCGCCAAAGCGCCACTGGCCAACTCTGGATTAGCACGCGCAGCTAATAATGCCAGTGCTATGCCACCAACATTTTTAAACATATCGGCTTTTTGTTGTGCCAGCATGCGCGCCATATGGTGCTGCGACACATGGCCAATTTCATGCCCTAACACACTGGCAAGTTCCGATTCACTATTGGTGGCTAAAATAAGTCCCGTGTGCACGCCAATAATGCCACCCGGCATAGCAAATGCATTAATAGAATCATCTTGCACCACAAAAAAGTTGAATTTCTGTTGCTTATCAGGGCTAGCTGCGACCAGTCTATTTCCGAGTGCGTTTAGGTAATCAATAATCTCAATATCCTGCACAACCTCATCGCTCACCGATACATCTCGCATAATCTGCTCGCCAATGCGCTGCTCATCTTGCGGCGTTAGTACGGTTTGAGAAACATCGCCCAAATCGGGCAAGCTGGTATCTAGATTGGCTGGGCCTGTATAAGGCTTGCCTGTTATCGATGGCTCTGTGCCAGTTGCCGCAAAAACACAATTTGTGACTAACAATGCTGCTAGAACTGTAGTTTTTAATTTCATTGTTGTTATGATAGCTACTTTAGGGCGCGCGTTCACGCAAAATGAAAATTTTCACGCCAAATTATGAATTGAAAGTAATGTATGGGCAAACTCAATCATTTCGATATTAGCGGCCAAGCACACATGGTAGATGTGGGCGATAAGCCACAGACCAAGCGCAGAGCGGTTGCCAGCGGCGTGATTAAAATGTTGCCCACCACACTGCAACTCATTCAACAAGGCAATGCCAAAAAGGGCGATGTACTGGGCATTGCTCGTATTGCGGCGATTCAAGCCAGCAAAAAAACATACGATTTAATTCCGCTGTGCCACCCAATAGCTTTAACTAAGGTAGTTATAACGTTTGATGTAGATGAAAAGACAACTTCTATCACCTGCACCGCTACTACCGAAACCATCGGTCAAACAGGGGTGGAAATGGAAGCATTGACAGCCGTGAGCGTGGGATTGCTAACGATTTATGATATGTGCAAAGCGGCAGACAGGAGCATGGTGATGAGCGAGATTAAACTGCTGGAAAAGCACGGAGGAAAATCGGGCGCCTGGAATGCAAAGTAATTCGCTTTGCTCAATACAGACTTTTGGAGAATGCTATGTTTAAAACATTGTTTAAATTTTTGCTAATTTGCGCTCTATTCGCGATTACATAAACTGCATGCGAGAAACAAAAACAAGCCTCGGCCGAAGTAGGCGCTTTGCCGAAACAGATCATAGACAAAGCCACTAACGATCTTAATAACGCCGAGGTGTTAGACGCCGAAAAAGCAAAAGCAGCTGATAATGTGGATGCTCCAGCGAATGTAGGGAAATAAACTAAACTATGGTCTAACCCCTATTTTTTGGCAGCCACCACTCAATTAACCGATCAGCAAGTATAAGGCGAAGCATCTATTTTTGATGTTTCACCCAACATTAACGCTGCTACAAGCTGAGCGCTGGCGGGCGCCATAGTCACGCCGTATCTAAAATGGCCTGTATTGAGGTAAAGGTTTTTAATGCTAGGGTGTGCGGCAATAGTGGGCACGTTCTCTGGTGTGCCCGGCCGCAATCCGCTCCAATGCTTGATGACAGGCGCATGCTTTAAGCTGGGCATAATCGCTTCGGCCTTTGCCTGCATCTCCAGCCTCATCGCTATTGTAGTACCCGTATCGAAGCCCACATCCTCCAGCGAACTGCCTGCCACCAAGTAGCCATCACTCCGCGGAACCAGATAAAACCCATCTTTATAAACAATATGCTGCAATGTTTGGGCGGGGAATTGGTAGAGCAAAATTTGCCCGCGCATTGGCTTGATGTTGAGCTTGAGCGAGGTTTCTTTTAGCAGCTCAAAGCTCCACGCACCTGAAGTGACCACAAATATATCTGCCTCGAAAACTTCGCCAGTATTGGCCTTCCAGACATTGATTTGTCCGGCTTTTTCTAACTGAACCTCGTTAATTGGCGCAAGCTGGGTATGCTCAATAAGTGTCACGCTATTTTGTATCAACCATTGCTTAAGTGCCTGTAGCAAACGTGGGTTTCGTACTTGCGCAACCTCTTGCAACAATAAATCCCCTGCTTTTTGTTCAACTGGAACGTGATTTTTTGCACACCACGCGAGCGCCAATTCCCTATCGAAAGGCGGTTGAATAAGCATGCCGCTTTTGATGCATTCCGGGTCTATACCTGTTTCATGAGAGAGCTGCTGGCATAGTTCTGGATACAAACTCGCCCCAGCAAGCGCAAGTTGATTTACTTCATCTTTATAAAACCAAGGCAATAGCGGAAACACAATACCTGCGCCAGCCCATGACGATTCGCCCGAAGTTTGGCTAGCAATTTGGTTGCGCTCAATAATCGTGACCTGGTGACCACGACGAGTGAGTTCAAGCGCCGTCATGCAGCCCATAATGCCGCCGCCTACAACAATGATTTTTTGTTTTGCCAAAATGATTACCTAAAACTTATTTTCCAGAAATTAAGTATATTTCTGCCGCGATTAAATCTTGTGGACTGCCCAGCAGCACAAGCACATCACCTTCTGCCAGTACAATATCTGGCCGTGGAGTAATGTCTTCCAGCATATTAGGGCGCCGAATTAATTGTACCTCAACATTAAATCTAGCAAAGTCGATATGATCCAAGCGCAGTTTTCTCACATATGAATTTTTATTAATCTCAACCGAATGCAACCTGACTTGCTGTGCATCGGTTACATCCATGTCCACATCAGAAACACCGCGGAAATAACCTTTAAACATCCTGTAGCGCTCTTCTCGAAACAGCCGGATGCGTCTAACCACTTTATTCAAAGGCACGCCCAGCAATACCAAAGCATGCGAAGCCAACATCAGGCTGCCTTCCAGCACTTCCGGCACCACTTCTGTGGCACCTGCAGCACGAAACTCATCCATGTGCGCATCGTCATATGTGCGCACAATCACCGGCAAATTGGGGTAACTCTCTTGCGCCACATGCAACACTTTCATCGAAGCGCGCAAATCAGAATAGCTCACAATCAATGCCTTGGCGCGCGCGCCTCCAGCAGCCTCCAGCACTACACGACGGCCAGCATCACCATACATCACATGCTCGCCAGCCACTGCGGCATCATGCACGCGCGTGGGGTCTATATCCAGGGCAATGAACGGAATATGTTCCTCTTTAAGAAAACGCCCTAGATACTGGCCGCTGCGGCCGTAACCGCAAATAATGACGTGATCTTTTAAATCTTTACTGACGCTGCCAATTTCTTCCACCACTTGGCTACTGTTGCGCGTGTAGCTTTTCACTAACTTACGTGCAATTCGACCATTGTATTGAATGATGAAAGGCGCAATCACCATTGAAATAAGTGACGCAGCCAGCACCAATTGCAGCTCGTTGCCGCCAATCAACTTTTGCTCTAACCCTAAAGCCAAAATCACAAAGCTAAACTCGCCTGCTTGCGCCAATATAATGCCCGTTCGGATACCTACGCCAATTTCGAAGCCAAATACTCGGGTTAATACAGCCACCACTACCGCCTTAAACAGCACAAATCCAACCAAAAGCATCAGCACTAAGCTTATGTGATGGGTTAGAAAATGAAAATCCAGAAGCATGCCTACGCTGATGAAAAATAGGCCCAACAAAATATCGCGGAAAGAAGCGATATCAGATTCCACTTGATAGCGATAACGTGTTTCTGAAATCAACATGCCAGCAATAAAAGCGCCCAGAGCATACGACAGTCCTGCGATTTTAGTGGCAAATGCTAACAGCAATGTAACCATGAGAACGTTCATTACAAACAACTCTCTAGAACGCTGCCCAGCAACCAAACTAAACCAAAAATTAATAATTGTTTTGCCAAATTTAAACAGCACAAATAGCAATACAGCTGATTTAATAAACGACAAGCCTAATGTGGCGCTTAAATTGCCAGATTGCGCACCAAGGGTGGGAATCAGCACTAAAATGGGGATTACCGCTAAATCTTGAAACAGCAAAATACCTATGCTTAAGCGACCGTGACGCGAGTTTAGATCCACGCGTTCCAGCAATATTTTAGAAACGATTGCGGTGGATGACATAGTAAGTGCTCCACCGATGATAAATGCCGTTGGCAAACTTAAACCAGCTAGCCTACCAAGCAACATAGCTGCCACCATAGTAATGAGCACCTGTAAGCCACCTAAACCAAATAAGGTTTTGCGCATGGCATAGAGTTTTGGCAAGCTGAACTCCAAACCGATACTAAACATTAAAAAAACAATGCCAAATTCCGCCACATGGCGGCCTGACTCTGTGCTTGGTAACAAATCCAGCCCAAATGGGCCAAATAGAACGCCCACTAAAAAATAAGCCAGCATGGCAGGCAGCCGAAAAGCACGAAATAACGCAACAACCAATACGGAGCTTGTTAACAAAAGTAAAACACTGGTTAGAGAATCAAACATTTAGCTCGCTTATCATTTTTTTTATTAAAATTATTCTTGACACTGGTGTGTTTAGGCAAAAAATGTGCCTACTTTCATCATTTTACCCAAAAACTTAACTTTTTTGCTTTATTCATAGCGGATTCCCTTTTATACTTGATGCATATGGCATCATCATTACTACAATCAGGTTGTACTCATGCTCCAAAAGTAAACACTTTAGAGCTGGCACGCAAGGTATTGAACATTGAAGCGCACGAAATAACTGCTCTAGCAGCGCGCCTGGACGCCAGTTTTGAAAAGGCCGTGCAACTCATTTTACTTTGCCAAGGCCGTGTCGTGGTGAGTGGGATGGGTAAATCAGGGCATATAGGTGGTAAAATCGCCGCTACCCTTGCCAGCACTGGCACGCCTGCATTTTTTATGCACCCAGCTGAAGCCAGTCACGGCGATCTTGGTATGATTACTGCGGGCGACGTAGTAATCGCTCTTTCAAATTCGGGTGAGAGCGACGAACTGCTCAATATAGTGCCTACCATTAAGCGGCTTGGCGCAAAGATTATTAGCATTACCGGCGCCGCTAATTCAACATTAGCCAAAGAATCAGACGTGCATTTAAGCGCCGAGGTATCGCAAGAGGCTTGTCCCCTAGGATTATCACCCACTGCCAGCACGACCGCTGCTTTGGCACTCGGTGATGCGCTTGCTGTATGTGTATTAAATTGCCGTGATTTTTCAGCTGAAGACTTTGCGCGATCTCACCCAGGCGGTAGCATTGGCAGGCGCTTGCTCACACGGGTTAAGGATGTAATGCGAACTGGCGATGCGATTCCCAGTGTAAAAAATGAGGTGATGTTATCTGTGGCATTAACCGAGATGACCAAAAAAAGCTTAGGTCTTACAGCCATTATTAACGAGGCAAACCAGCCAATTGGTATTTTTACCGATGGCGATTTACGTCGTGCATTTGCCAATGGCATTAGCGCCAGCACTGCCAAAATTGCCGATGTAATGCACGCGAATCCAAACACTATTTATGAGAATCAATTAGCGATTGAAGCTATTGAAATGATGGAGCAGAAAAAAATAAACGGTTTGTTAGTCGTGGATGATGCTGGCAAACTGGTAGGCGCATTTAATATGCACGATTTACTCAAAGCGAAAGTCGTATAAAGGAAACTACTAAGCATGACCATTTCTAAAACTGTGTTAGCCCGTGCAAAAGTCATAAAAGTAGTGATTTTTGACGTTGACGGCGTGATGACCGACGGCGGGTTAACTATAGGCGACGATGGCCAGGAATACAAAACATTTAATTCACATGATGGCTTGGGAATGAAGCTACTCAAGGCATCAGGCGTAGAGATGGCAATCATTACCGGGCGGACATCCAAAGTGGTGATACAGCGCGCGGAAGGCACGGGGGTTGCGCATTTTTATCAAGGCGTAGAAGATAAGCTGCTCGCATTTAATGATTTAGTCAAAAAACTTAAAATTACGCCTGAGCAGGTAGCTTTTGTGGGTGACGATGTGGTGGATATGCCTGCCATGCTTCGTTGCGGCCTAAGCATTACCGTGCCCGCCGCACCAGAATTGGTTAAACAGCGCGCTCATTATATTACACAAAAACAAGGTGGGCGCGGTGCAGTGCGTGAAGTTTGCGAATTGATTATGCAGGCACAAGGCACACTGGAAATGCAAATGGCACCATTTTTCGAATAATGCTAGGACGCTCCACCATATTTTTTCCGCTAGTTTTAGCAATATTGCTGGCGCTAATTACATTTTGGATCAACTTAACTGTGGAGCAATCAGGCACTAAAATTGATGGTAGCACCCGCCATGACCCGGACTATACTTTGAATAATTTTGTAAACACACATACTGACTTGACAGGAAAATTACACTACGTTATTGCCGCCACCGAGATGGTGCATTTCCCAGATGACGACAGTACAGTGCTACAGCGCCCGCGCTTTACAGAGTTCACAATCAATAAACCTTACATGCAGATAGAGGGGTTACGTGGTTATGTCTCTAGCAATGGTGAAGAAGTGGAGATGATAGATAACGTAAAGGTAGTACGGCAAGCATTTGAAGGTAAAGGTGAGATGCAAGTTCTAACTGAAAAGTTAACTATTTTCCCTAACCAAGATTTGGTTAAAACCAATAGCCCCGTAGTGATTAAACAAGCGCCTAAGACGGTGATTACTGCCACTGGTATGATTTATGACAAAAATTCTAGAACTGTACAATTGCTAAGCAAGGTAAGAGTGCATTATGAAAGACCTACTGACATCAAACCTAAGACAGCAAAGTCTTCAACCACGCAAATAAACACATCCCCAACAGCCAACCCTAAACATGATATAAGAAGCAAACCTAACACTACATCAAAAATGACATCTAAGAAAAAACCTTTAAAAAATCAATTGAGGACTAAAAATGAATGACCTCATTCGCACAATTTTATTAAGTATCGGGTTGTGCATGGGCCTTTGCATACATTTGGATGCGTTTGCTGAAAAAGCCGATAAAGACAAACCCCTTGAAATAGAAGCCGATAAAGTGACCTCCAACGATGCAACACAAATCAGCGTCTACACAGGTAATGTAATATTAACGCAAGGTACCATGGTTATTCATGCCGATAAATTGGTTGTACACGAAGATGAGCAGGGATTTCAGCACGGCACTTCGACCGGCAACCCAACTACTTTCAAGCAAAAGCGAGAAGGCAAAAATGAATATATGCAAGGTAGCGCGCTACGTATTGAGTACGATGGTCGTATGGATAAAGTTCAGCTTTACACGCATGCTTGGGTGAAACGCGGTGAAGATATCGTTAACGGCGACTATATTAGCTATGATGCCAATGCAGAATATGCAGAAGTACTTGGTGGCCCCAAGTCAGCTAATGGTGACTCATCTAGCGGCCGTGTAAAAGCAATAATCCAGCCTAAAAATAAAGAGATTGTGCCTAAATCAGAAGCCCCTCAAACCGATTCGCCAAGACCGACGAGCGACACCACCAATACTAGCAAAATGCTAAAGCTTTCCAAAAAACTTGAACTACAACCCGAACAATAAGCCATGTGATTGATATTAAATAAAATATGAGCGAACTCATTGTAGAAAATCTACGTAAATCCTATAAAACACGCACCGTAGTGCATGATATTTCACTGCAAATCAAAAGTGGCGAGGTAGTTGGCTTGCTTGGGCCTAACGGTGCTGGTAAAACCACTTGCTTTTATATGATTGTAGGCTTAGTGCCCTTGGACGCAGGAAGCATTTTGTTAAATGGTAAAGATTTAAGCAGATTGCCAATACACAGCCGCGCACGTTTGGGTTTATCTTACTTGCCACAAGAACCTTCGATTTTTCGCAAACTGACAGTCACTGAAAATATTATGGCAGTTTTAGAACTTCAAAATCTGACTGCAGAAAAAATGCATGAACAGCTAGAATCGCTTTTACAAGAACTACACATCGTGCAAATCCGTAATAACACTGCAGTAAGCCTTTCTGGTGGCGAGCGACGGCGTGTTGAAATTGCTCGCTGCCTGGCCACAAACCCCAGTTTTATTTTACTTGATGAACCTTTTGCAGGAATAGACCCTATTGCTGTTCTGGATATTCAAAAAATTATTCGTTTTTTAAGCGCAAAAAATATCGGCGTATTGATTACCGACCACAATGTGCGCGAGACTTTAGGTATTTGTGATAGAGCTTATATTGTCAATGACGGTAGCGTATTCGCTTCTGGTAAACCTGCTGAAATTGTGAACAACGAAGCGGTGCGCGAAGTTTATTTAGGTAGAGATTTTAGGCTTTGATATTATCGATATGAAGCAAAATTTACAATTAAGAATTTCTCAAAATTTAGCACTTACACCGCAACTACAGCAATCCATTCGTTTATTGCAGCTGTCATCTCTCGAGCTTAACCAAGAGCTAGATACTATTTTGCAAGAAAATCCATTATTAGAACTGGTAGAAGGGGACAATCCTGATGCTGATTTAGATGATGATCTTCATATGCCCGAACAAACCAATGGCGCAGATGATGAACAGGTTGGCGCCGATGGTGAGTTTTCAAAAATTGACAGTGATGATATTGAAGCTTTTAGTAAAATTGATTATCAAGAAATTGCCAATACTGCGCCTGACGTCTCCGAAGAGAAGCCTCTGGAAATTTCTAGTACAGGTGACGATTTTTCTGCCACTGATTTTGACGAAGACTACGAGGAATATGGTAGTGGCAGTAATTGGGATGAGGGCAGCCGCCAAAACAGCAGCGACGACGATAGTGCCTATACGCGTCAAGAAGTTGTTTCCGAAAGCCTCAAGGATCATCTGTTAAATCAGTTAAAACTCATGCCTTTGTCCGAGCGAGACCAAACCTTAGTGCTTTTACTTATAGATAGCATTAATGAAGACGGCTATTTGGAGGAATCGTTAGAAGATATTGAAGAATCGCTACCTCTAGAACTTGAAGTAGAATTGGTTGAGCTGCAAACTGCGTTAAAGCATATTCAGCACCTGGATCCTGTCGGCATTGGGGCAACCAATTTGCAAGAGTGCATCATGCTGCAGCTCAATATGTTGCCAAAAGAAACTGAATTTTTAAGCCTTGCCCAAAAAATCGTCAGCCAACATTTAGCCGTATTAGCCAATAAAGATTTTGCCAAATTACGCAAGTTGCTCAATTGCGATGAAACTGCTTTAAAAGGTGCACAAACCCTCATTAAGCAACAAAACCCACGTCCAGGCAGTGATTATGCACAACTAAGTAAAGATCACTTCATTCAACATGAAGTGCTGGTTAAAAAGGTGAAGGGTATCTGGATAGCCACTTTAAACGATGGAGTTATTCCAAAACTGCGTATCAACCAAGTATATGCAGATATTTTGAAACGCAATCGTGAGAACTCAAACCAATATTTGCAAACGCAAATGCAAGAAGCCAAATGGATGATTAAGAATATCCAACAACGTTTCACAACAATACTGCGAGTTTCACAAGCCATTGTAGATAGGCAACGCAATTTTTTTGAACATGGAGAAATTGCCATGCGCCCATTAGTGTTGCGCGAGATTGCAGAAGAACTTGAATTGCATGAATCCACCATTTCTCGCGTCACCACGCATAAATACATGCTTACGCCACGCGGTGTTTTCGAACTCAAATACTTTTTTGGCAGCCATGTGGCAACTGACGCGGGTGGTGAGTGTTCGGCCACTGCGATTCGCGCACTGATTAAGCAAATGGTGGCTGAAGAAAATATTAAAAAACCTCTTTCTGACAGCCAGTTCAGCGAAGTGCTAGCCAAACAAGGCATCGTAGTAGCGCGTCGTACCATTGCTAAATATCGAGAATCACTCAATATTCCACCGGCTAACTTGAGAAAATCTTTATAAAAATTAGATATGTTTTATAAAAATCTTTGTATAAAATTGTAATTAGCCACTTGGGCTAGTTGCACACCCCCGCCAAAGGTGTACACTAAAACTGTTCATAAAGATTTCATTGGCCTACATATTTGGCAAAAAATCTCTAGGACAATTTCAAAAAGGAGTAAGTCATGAATTTACAATTAACTGGGCATCACTTAGAAATTACCCCGGCATTGCGCGATTACGTGCAAAGCAAACTTACAAGAATCAGCAATCACTTTGATCATGTGATTGATGTGAAAGTTACCATGAGTGTAGAAAAACTCGCCCAAAAGGTAGAGGCTACATTACACGTGCCAGGCAACGATTTACACGCCGAGTGCGCAGATGAGAATATGTACAGCGCGATTGATATGTTGACAGATAAACTTGATCGTCAAGTAGTGAAACATAAAGAAAAAAATGGCAATCATCATAAATCCAATGGCGCGGTTAAACACCAAACTGTTAATTAAATTTATCTTTACCTATGGCTCAAATAAACGTATCTGAGCTATTTAAGGAAACCCGTCACAAGCTCAAACTCAACTGGGTTGCTGGGCTTGATGGCGGTACTAATCAACTTAATTCCGAAAAAGTCACCAAGCCTTCATTGGCGCTGATCGGGCATCTTAACTTTGTACATCCTAATCGTGTACAAGTGTTAGGTTGTGCCGAAATGGATTATTTGCGTAGTTTAAGCATTATTGCTATGCAACAGGCGATTACTAATTTGTACTCTGCCGATTTAGCAGCTGTAGTAGTTGCCAATGGTGAGAAGCCGCCAAAAGAGCTAATTAATGCTGCTAATTTGCACAATACCCCACTATTTACATCGCCAATGCAAAGCCCGCAGTTAATGGATTTATTAAGTCATTATCTGGCACTCGCTGTAGCAGAGTCCACCTGTTTACATGGCGTATTCATGGAAGTGCAAGGCTTTGGGGTACTTATCAAAGGTAACGCTGCAATTGGTAAAAGTGAGCTGGCGTTAGAGCTTATTTCCCGGGGACACCGCTTAATCGCTGATGATATTATCGATTTTTATCGTATCTCGCCAGAGCGTGTCGAAGGCCGTTGCCCTAATCTATTACAAGATTTTTTGGAGGTACGTGGGCTAGGCATATTGAATATTCGCGCTTTATTTGGTGATAATGCAGTTAAGCCGACCAAGCCGCTAGATTTAATTATACAGCTAGAGTTGGCAGATCTACAAAAGCCACAAGAGCTTGACAGACTTAGCGTAAAAACCCAACAAGAGCACGTATTAGATGTACGTATTACCAAAGTTGTAGTACCGATTGCTGTAGGCCGGAATATTGCCGTGCTGGTTGAAGTTGCTGTGCGTAACCACATGTTGTTATTAAGGGGAGTAAATGCTACACAGCAATTTAGCAAGCGGCAAAAACAGTTGATGCAAAAAGAAAACCAAGAAAAACTCAAGAAAAAGAAGGGTTAAGATTTGGATCTTATAATTGTCACCGGCTTATCGGGCTCTGGTAAAAGCATAGTCTTGCGAGTGCTGGAAGATAGCGGTTTTTACTGCATTGATAATTTACCTGCAACACTACTCCCGCAAATTTCACATCATCTAGATGCAACAAATCAAAAAAAAGTCGCCATCAGTATTGATAGCAGAAGTGCCGCACTTGAAACGCTTCCCGACGTCATTGACATGCTTAAAACTAGCGGCATATCTGTACAAGTATTGTTTCTAGAGTCGTCTGTAGAAATCCTTGTCAAACGCTTTTCAGAAACACGTCGCAAACATCCGCTAAGCGATGACAATACCACATTAGCTGAAAGTATCTTGCATGAACGTGATTTATTGGCAGGCCTGGCGGGCTTGGGGCATCATATCGACACCAGCAATCTAAGCGCCAACACACTGCGCAATCACATACGCGAACTGATACTGCAAACTGACAATAATCAAGAGAGTAAAAATCTGGTATTACTATTTACTTCTTTTGGCTTTAAAAATGGCATCCCTTTAGATGCAGATTTTGTATTTGATGTTCGTAGCCTACCCAACCCACACTACGACCCCATTTTGCGACCGTTGACAGGCAAAGATGAACCTGTAAAAGAGTTTTTGCAAAAACAGCCCGCAGTCATTGAAATGCTTGCTGACATCCAGCATTATGTTGAAAAATGGTTACCTAGCTTTAATCAAGACCATCGCAGCTATCTCACTGTAGCAATTGGTTGCACAGGCGGTCAGCATCGATCAGTATATTTTGTAGAACAATTAAGTTCGTACTTTAAACAACAAAATCAAAAAGTAATTATTCGCCACCGCGAACTTGATTGAGCGTTAATTGACGATTTTATAAGGTAAAAATAACATGATTGGAATTTTAATTATTGCACATGGCAATTTAGGCGAAAGCCTGATTCATTGTGCGAGTCACGTACTGGGGAAAAACCCACCGCAACTAATGTGCTTTGCAGTAGGCATGCACGACGACCCCGCTGACTTATTACCACAAGCCCAACTTTTGGTTAAAAAGCTAGATACTGGAGATGGGGTACTGATACTATCTGATATGTATGGCGCTTCTCCCTGTAATTTAGTGGTTAAATTACTCTCACCAAACCGAATCGAAGGTGTTGCAGGCGTTAATCTGCCTATGTTGGTTCGCATACTTAACTATCGCGACAAACCTATTGAAACCTGCGTGGAAAAAGCAATCAGTGGCGGACGTGATGGCGTAGTACATTTTACTAAAAGCGGTTGCGATCATAATGATAAAAATAAATGATTAAAAACTGATAACGGAACTAATAATTGAAAACAAATCATGATTAAACAAGAAATAGAAATCATCAATAAACTTGGGCTTCACGCGCGCGCCAGCAGCAAGCTCACACAAACAGCCAGCCAATTCGCCAGCGAAATCTGGATAGAAAAAAATGGGCGCAAAGTGAACGCCAAAAGCATTATGGGCGTGATGATGCTGGCCGCTGCCAAGGGCTCTACCATTTGCATGGAAGCCAATGGTGCAGATGAGCAAGAAGCAATTACCGCACTAAAAACCCTTATTAACGATTACTTTGGCGAGGGTGAATAGATCTTGTCTAGTTTCAGCATTCACGGTATCGGCGTATCAAGTGGCATTGCTATTGGGCACGCGCATTTGGTTTCCAATGCGCTGCTAGAAGTAGTGCATTACCAGTTACCAGCACAATTAATTGGCAACGAAGTGGCTCGCTTTAGTGACGCCATACTCACCGTAAAAAAAGATTTAGAAACAATACGCAGTACACTCTCAAAAAACGCGCCGGCGGAACTTGGCGCTTTTATCAACACCCATTTGATGATGCTAGCCGATAAATCACTTTCTGAAGTGCCAAAAACCATTATCCGCAAAGAACATTGCAATGCTGAATGGGCGATTAAACAGCAAATGGACGACATTGTTGACCAATTTGAGGCGATTGAAGACGAGTATCTGCGTGAACGCAAGCATGATGTCGTGCAGGTAGTTGAACGTGTGATTAAAGTATTGCTTGGTCACCCTAGCCAAGCACCTAATCAGACTAAGGAAAAACAACAACAAGAAAGCGCAATTATTCTGGTCGCTCACGATATTTCTCCAGCAGATGCCATCCAATTCAAGCAGCACCATTTTGCTGCGTTTATTACTGATGTAGGAGGTGTAACCTCACATACTGCCATTCTAGCACGTAGTCTGAATATTCCATCGATAGTGGCTTTACAGCGTGCGAGAGATTTGATCAACGACGGCGAACTTATCATTGTTGATGGCAGCTTAGGTGTTGTTATTGTCAATCCATCTAAAGATATTTTGGCGGAGTATGAACTACGACAAAACCAATGGGCACTAGAACAGCAAAAACTAAAACGCATCAAATCCACCAAGGCGATTACCATTGATGGCACGACGATTGATCTTTACGCTAATATTGAGGTACCAGAAGATGTGGACGCAGTAAAAGCTTCTGGCGCAACTGGGATTGGTCTGTATCGTACCGAGTTTTTATTTATGAACAAACGCGAAATGCCGGGTGAAGAAGAGCAATTTCAAGCTTATAAAAAAGTAGCCGAAGCTATGCATGGTTTGCCAGTCACAATCCGTACATTGGATTTGGGCGCAGATAAACAAATGAATCCTGATAGTGTTTCTGATTGTGCCAACCCAGCATTGGGGTTGCGCGCTGTGCGCCTTTGTTTATCGGAGCCACAGATTTTCCACACGCAATTGCGCGCTTTGTTACGTGCCTCGCACTATGGCAACATTAAAATATTAATACCTATGCTTTCTACTTTATCTGAGTTACGCCAAACCAAACTATTGCTCGAGCGCGCAAAGTTATCGCTCAAAAAACAAAATATTCTGTTTAACGAAAATATCGCGCTTGGTGGCATGATAGAGGTACCTGCCGCCGCCATCAATGCCGAAGCCTTTGCAAAGGAGTTAGACTTTTTATCGATTGGAACAAACGACCTGATTCAATATACTCTTGCGATTGACCGCACCGATGATGCTGTTGCACACCTGTATAACCCATTACATCCTTCGGTATTAAAACTTATTTCGATTACCATTAAAGCAGGTGCTAAATTAGGTAAATCGGTCGCCGTTTGTGGAGAAATGGCCGGTGATGCTAAGCTTACCAAGCTATTGATAGGGATGGGTTTACGTCAACTTTCTATGCATCCTTCAAATGTGCTTAGTGTGAAACAACAGGTATTGCATAGCCAAATTACCAAGCTAAACAGTAACGCCCGCAAAATATTAAACCATACTGATCTTGAAAAAATTGAACCACTTGTCGCTAAATTTAATCTGCATTAATTTGAAAGGATTTACCATGTCTGCTGAAGTTACCATACCTAGTAACGATGATAAGAACATCGCCACTATCACCCACTTAGGTGGTACGGTGTTTTCGTTTATCCCTGCACTTATCGTTTGGGTACTTAAAAAAGACGATAGCGCCTATATTGCCGACCAATCCAAAGAAGCTTTAAATTTTCAAATTACCATGTTAATCGCTCAATTTATTGCTTGGGTATTAGTGGCAATACTTATCGGCTTTTTATTAATCGGAATTGTTTGGATGTTTAATATTGTTTTTTGCATTATTGCCGCCATCTCCCCTAGCAAGGGTGAAACCTATCGCTACCCTTTTTGTTTGAGATTAATTAGTTAAGAGGAATTTGTGTGTCAAACCCATTGTTGTATTTTGCAGGCTTACCAAAATTTAATGAGATAAAGCCCGAACATGTATCGCCTGCACTTGATCTACTTTTAAGTGAAGGCAAACAATCCATTGAAGCACTCGCAAATAGTATAGAAACTGCCACCTGGGATAGTTTTGCGCTAAAACTAGAAGACCTGGACGAAAAAATATCACGCGCTTGGTCACAAGTGGGTCACATGAACGCTGTGGTAAATAGTCCTGAATTACGTGAAGCATATAATTACAATTTAACAAAATTAACCGATTTTTATAGTGATTTAGCGCAAGATGAACGACTTTATGCAAAATATCGTGCAATTAAAAATGGCTATGACTTTTTTAAACTAAGCCCTGCGCAGCAAAAAATCATTAATAACGAAGTTCGCGACTTCAAACTCGGTGGTGCAGAATTGCCTGCAAGCAAAAAAATTCGTTTTAAGGCCATTAACGAAGAACTCTCAAAACTTGCGGCCAAATTTGAAGAAAACGTTCTAGACACTACCAATGAGTATACGCTTTATGTAGAGAGTCTGGCTGACCTGACTGGAATTCCAGAAGATGTATTACAAGCAGCGAAAGAGGCTGCTGTAGCGGACAAGAAAGAAGGCTATAAATTCACTCTGCACTTCCCCAGCTACATGCCAGTATTACAATATGCTGACGATCGTAATTTACGTGAAACGCTATACCACGCCTATGCCACGCGTGCCAGCGAATTTGGCAAACCAGAATTTGATAACACGCCCATTATTACGCGGATTCTCAAGTTACGCGACGAAGCAGCAAAACTTCTAGATTTTAATAATTTTGCCGAGTTCTCGCTCACCACCAAAATGGCCGACACATCAACGCAAGTGATTGAATTTTTGCAAACACTTGCAATCCGCGCCAAGCCTTATGCCGAACAAGATATGCGTGAATTGGTTAATTATGCTAAAAATCTCAATATCAACGATATACAGGCTTGGGATATTGCATATATATCAGAAAAATTACGCATAGAAAAATATGCTTTTTCCGATTTAGAAGTGAAGCAATATTTTCCAGAAGATAGAGTATTAGCTGGCTTGTTCAAAGTGGTCGAAACCATTTTTGGCGTGTTTGTTAAAAAATCTAATGCGCCCACGTGGCATAAGGATGCACATTTTTACGAGATCACTAACCAAAACGGTAATCTCATCGGTCAATTTTACCTTGATCTCTATGCTCGTAATAACAAACGTGGCGGTGCCTGGATGGATGAGGCGATTACGCGACGAGTCATAGATAATAAACTTATCACGCCAGTAGCCTATTTAACATGCAATTTCTCTGCACCTGTTGGAAACAAACCAGCCTTATTTACTCATGATGAAGTCATTACGTTATTCCATGAATTTGGGCACGGTTTACACCACATGCTCACACAAGTAAGCGATTACAGCGTTTCTGGTATTAAAGGTGTGGAATGGGATGCCGTAGAGCTACCTAGCCAATTTATGGAAAATTTTTGCTGGGAATGGGACGTATTGCGTCATATGACGCAACATGTCGAAACTGGCGCTCAATTGCCGCGTGATTTATTCGACAAAATGGTAACTGCCAAAAACTTTCAAGCCGGCATGCAAACCATGCGCCAAATCGAGTTTTCTCTATTTGATATTACGTTACACAGTACATTCGATGCAAATGGTAGTAAAACGGTACTGGACTTGCTTGAAGAAATTCGCGACCAGATTGCGGTCGTACGCCCCCCAAAGTGGAACCGCTTCCCCAACAATTTTTCGCATATATTTGCAGGCGGCTATGCGGCAGGTTATTACAGCTATAAATGGGCGGAAGTACTTTCTGCTGATGCTTACAGCCTTTTTGAAGAAAATGGCGTGTTAAGTGCAGAGACTGGTCAAAAATTCTGGAATGAGATTTTAGCGCAAGGCGGCTCGCGCCCTGCCATGGAATCCTTTATTGCTTTCCGTGGCCGTGAACCCTGTATTGATGCACTTCTCAGGCACAACGGCATGGGCGAATGAAATTAGCGACTTGGAATGTTAATTCACTCAACGTGCGCTTACCGCACGTATTAGATTGGGTACGTGATAACCAACCGGACGTGCTCTGCCTACAAGAAACCAAGCAGGTAGACATTAAGTTTCCTTATGATGAATTAATACAAGCTGGTTATGCAGCGATTCATAACGGACAAAAAACCTATAACGGCGTGGCAATTTTAGCGCGTCAAGCCATGACCGATATTACTCATGGCATTACAGGTTTTGATGATGAACAAAAACGCGTGATAAGTGCAACTATAAATAGTGTACGAATAGTTTGTGTATATATCCCTAATGGTCAGGCAGTAGATTCTGAAAAATATATTTATAAAATGCACTGGCTTGAGGCGCTTACCTATTGGCTTGCAGAGGAGCTTAAAAAGTACCCGAATTTGATTTTACTTGGCGATTATAATATCGCACCCGATGACCGCGATTGCCACGACCCTGCTGCCTGGGTCGGACAAGTTTTAGTTTCTCCACGAGAACGCGAAGCATTTGAAAAAATTACTCAGTTAGGTTTGTACGACAGCTTTAGACTATTTGAACAGGCCGAGGGCCATTTTAGCTGGTGGGATTACCGCATGGCTGGATTTAGGCGCAATTTAGGCATGCGCATTGATCATATTCTTGTAAGTGAAGCGCTAATAAGTGCCTGTCAAAGTTGCATAATAGACAAAGCACCACGCAAGCTAGAACGTCCTTCTGACCACACCCCAGTAGTTTTAACGCTCGCCAATCGACCCTACAACAACTAGCCTTTTATTTTAATCCCAAGCTGTTTGAGTTTACGATACAAATGTGTGCGCTCTAGACCAGAGATTTCAGCCAATTTGCTCATATTATTATTAATCCCTGACATATGATGTTGAAAGTAAAAACGCTCAAAATCATCACGTGCCTCACGTAGTGGCAACGCCAAATTAACAGGTAAAGATTCCAATTTTGATTCTTGATTTTCGGGATTCGCAGAAAACTGTTCCAGTACACGATTCACATCGTTGAGCGTAATTTTCTCCCCTAAACTACTCAACATCAAGTTTTGTACCACTGCCTCCAACTCAGCCAAATCACCAGGCCAATCGGCATTTCGTAGAGCATTTAAAGCGGCTATATCAAAACTCTTATATTGTGCACCAGACTTTTCTACCAATAAACTTGCCATTGCTGTGGCAAGATCTGGAATATCTTCTCTATGGTCATTTAAAGCGGGTACTTTGAGTGTGCTAGAGGAAAGCGCCTGCAATAAAGTATTATCGAATTGAACATTCTCGGCAAGTTGCGACAGACTTAAAGAACTTGCGCACACCACACGTACTTGGTATTTTTCAGCTTTTACCAACAGTAAACTCAGGCCTTTTTGTTCAGTTTTATTGAGCGCGGAAACCTCATGAATAAACACAACACCATCATGCGATTGCTCTAATAATTCCAAGGGAGCGGTAGCTAATTTTTCATATTCAGTTAAACCCAACCAAGGTGTATCGGCTGTATGTAAAAAACGTGCGCACATTTCGACACTACCTCCTTTTTTTCCGATAAGCAATAAAGCATTTTTTGTGCGTGAAATTTGCTCTAAACGCTGTTTTAACTCGTTAATAACCAAGCTTTTACCAAAACTGGCTAAATTCATTTCAGTTTTTGGCAAATTTTCTGCATGTTTTAAAGCGGCTGTTACTGTTTTTAACAGTTTTTGTAAAGCGATTGGCTTTTCCAAAAAATCAAACGCCCCTATACGCGTAGCCTCTACCGCTGTATCGATCGTACCATGACCCGACATCATCACCACAGGCATAGTAAGCAACCCAGCATTACCCCATTCTTTAAGTAAACTAATACCATCACAATCTGGCATCCAAATATCCAGCAACACCATGTCTGGTCGCTGCTTTAAGCGCGCATCACGTGCCTCCTGAGCATTTTGTGCCAGTAATACTTGATGTCCCTCATCGAGTAAAATATCGCTTAATAATTCTCGAATGCCAATTTCATCATCTACCACTAAAATATTTCTTGATGCCATGTTTACGCTTCCCTTACCAGATTTTGTTTATTACTGCTGCTTACTTTCTTACGAGCTACTTTTTTCTTAGCCCCTGCTTTCACGTTATTTTCATTTATTAATTCAGTTTCATTCGATTTTTCGATTGGCAGTACAATGGTAATACAGGCGCCACCTGCTAGGTTATTTTCTATTTTAATTTGGCCAAAATGTTCTTCTATCATTTTTTTGACAATCGCCAAACCCAAGCCAGTGCCATGTGCTTTGGTGGTTACGTAAGGCTCGAACGCATGCGCAAGCATATCCACTGGAAAGCCTTGGCCATTATCTTTCACCGTGAGTTTAATTGACGATTCATCAAACTCGGTTTGTACCAAAATTTCTGGGTTTTCAACTTGTTTAAGTGCATCAAGCGCATTTTGCATTAAGTTGTGAATCACTTGCCGCAACATCGTTGCATCGCCCTTCATATCTGGCATGTTAGGCATTAAATTAAATATGATTTTAACTTGTGAATTATCATCTCGAGCACCTTCATAAAGCGCCGATACATCTTTAATTAGCTTGTTAATATTAAGCTTAGTTAAATTTGCCGAAGGCGCACGCGCATACTCACTAAATTCGTTTACCATGCTTTTCATAGCACTCACCTGACTGACGATAGTATCAGTCGCTCGTTGTAACACATTGGCATCATCTTCATTTAATTTTGCACTGAGCTTATGTTGTAAACGCTCTGCAGAAAGCTGAATTGGAGTGAGTGGGTTTTTAATCTCATGCGCTAAACGACGTGCAACCTCACCCCAAGCCGCGTCACGCTGAGCCTGTGCCATAGTCGTTACATCATCAAACACCACCACAAAACCACTGCCTGCTGTATCCGGCAAACGCGTAGCACGTATCAGCAACAGTTGCTTGCCTCGCGGTCTTACAATTTCAAGCTGTTTAGTCAACTCCTGCTTTTCTTGATCTTGAGTTTTGCTAAATTCAAAGTGAGATTGCAGCAATTGAATAAATTCTGCCAAAAATTGATATCGTTCTGCAATTATCGAAAATGGTTGATTTTCAAATAGGGTGAGATTGATGCCTAAGATATTGCTTGCTGCGACATTATATGTTGCCAACTGGGCCTTTTCATTTGTAGCCAATACGCCTGATGATAAATGTGCCAATATGGTTTCTAAATAGCCACGCGCGGCCTCAACTCGCGCACGATTTCGTTCTGTAGCCTGAGTGGCATCGTCCAACTGACGCGTCATACTGTTAAATGATTTCACCAATATGCCCAATTCATCTTTTCCATGCTCGGGCAGCATGGTGCTGTAATCACCACTGGCAATGGCACGCGTACCCTCGGCCAGCACCGTTAATGGCTGAGTTAATCTGCGACTTAACACAAAAGCGATGGCCAATGCGGATAGCATAGAGAGCATCAACACTAAAGTTAACGTGAGTGCAAATATATCTTTTAGTGAGTTGCGGCTATACGAAAGCTCTTGATAATCGCGATACACGTCTTGCACCGCTTCCGCTGTATTAGATAATGACTTTGGTACTGGTTGCAGCAGTTGCAAAATACGTGTTTCACCAGCAATTTCCTGTACATAAACTGGCGCTAATACACGTAGGTATAGCCCTTTGTTAGGAATGGGTTCGATTTTCCCAAACACGCGATTTTGTGCTTGGCGCAATTGTGGGACACTTGGTAATTCTGGCAAGAAGCTACTTGGATCACTACTAGAAACAGAAATGATGCGACCTTGTAACGTCAACAAAGTAGCGTCTTGTATTCCCGACTTTTCCCGCAAATCGTTTAATAAACTATAGTGGCTATGCGTGGGCTGAAAAGCCAAACTGCTAGCCATATTTTCAGCTTTTTCCTCAACATCTGCCAACATAATATCTAAAGCACGCTGACCCAAGCTCAAGCCACCATCCAAAGCTGATTCTACTTTCACGTTAAACCATGACTCGATAGAACGTGTTAAAAAATTCACCGAAACCAAATATACAATCAGGCCTGGAATAATCGCCATCAGCGCAAACGTGCCTAACAATCGCAGCGTGAGACGGCTACCCATCACGCCATTTTTGATTTTTTTATACAAATGCCATAACTGAAAACTAATCAGCAAAATCAAAGCACCTGCCAATGCAATGTTGATGTATAACAAAATCTTGTAATAATCGCCAGAAATGGCCGTATTCGCACTTGCAAGCGAAAGCAGATATAGCAATACCAAGCCCAGCGCCACACTAACAATAAGAACATATCTCATGGCTTATACATGTTTAGCATCATTGTTTAAACTCTTTGCTATTCAACTCTTTGCCATTTAGCTCTTTAAGTACCCACTCAAATTTCTGAGAGGCTAAATTCCATTTTTCCGAACCAATAGTATCTACTTGTATTGCTTTGGGTAGTTTGCTTTGGTCTAATCTAAAAAGTAATAATGCTTTATAATTTCCATTCTTTTCAATCTGAGTTTTATCTACCACTTTCCAATCTCGGATCTGCGCCAACTCTTGTTTGGCTTCGCTTAAACTTTCAAATGATTTTTGATGTAGGCCTCGATTCACCAAATATTGGCGACTCAGAGCGTGATAACTTAAAATCACGCTTTGAGATATAGTCACAATTTCATCGTCAAACCAATACTTACGAGGACTTACAACCTGAAATTCAATTAAAAAATTAAGCGGTACACCTTTATTTATTGCCTCTTCAATCTCATCATCAAAACTAATATCCAAATCAGCATTTAAAGTGTAATAATCATCTTGCGGCTGCAATTCTGCATTTTTAATATAGACGCTGCTTGAAGCTGCAAGCACAAGTGTATATGCGCCTAGCAACAACAAAAATAGGCTAATTTTTTTGTAAAAGCGCGTAAAAAAGGCCGTCATGCTGGCTGGTTGGAATAAGTTGACCATTTACTATTTGAATGTTTTTATCTATGTCGTTAGTCAATAAAAGTAGGTGTTGAGTTGCATCTTTGTTTTTTTGTAAAAAATAATCTATTTGTTGTTGATTTTCTTCATCAAAAATAGAACACGTTACATAGAGTAATTTACCGCCTTTTGCCAATAATTGCCACAAATTAGCCAAAATTACTGCTTGTTGTGCACAAAATGAGGCAATATCCGATTCACGCCTCAGCCATTTTATATCTACATGCCTGCGCACGATGCCAGAAGCGGTACATGGCACGTCTGCCAAAATACGGTCGAACGGTTTTTCTGCCTTCCAAGTTGCGGCATCACCTAACTGACAATTTGCGCTTAAATTGAGCCGCTTTAAGTTACTTTCCACACGGCTTAAACGGCCAGCGTCGTTGTCCAGTGAGGTTAAGCTAACATCAGCCAACTCTAAAATATGCCCCGTTTTTCCGCCTGGCGCAGCGCAAGCATCTAGGACGCGCATATTTGGTTTCATATCCAGTAAATACGCCGCCAACTGCGCGCCGTAATCTTGTACTGAAACTATGCCTTCTGCAAAGCCTGGCACTTGTTCGACGGGCAGGGGTTTTGCGAGCATCACCGCTTGCACACCGAGCAGCTTAGCTTCTATGTCCTGGCGTGAAAGTAGCTGGCAGTACTCTTGTGCATTAGATTTTTTTACATTCACCCGCAACGTCATAGGCGGATGTTCATTGCCAACATATAAGATAGACTGCCAAGCGGTTGGATATTGGTTCTTGAGCTTATTAATCCACCATTGTGGGTAAGAATAAAGTGCCACCTCTTCTTTTTTTATTTTTTCTAAAAGCGTAACTTTTTGACGTAAAAAGTTGCGCAACACACCATTCACCAAACCCTTTGCCCAGCGTGGCTTAGCATCACCAGCCGCCTTAACTGCTTGATTAACCACAGTAAAATCACTGGCTTTATCATACAACAACTGATAAATCGCCACCAATAAAAGCGCGGTAATATGCGCGTTGTTTAAGGGTTTTTCTAGTAACTTTTCCAAGTAAGCATTCACTTCGCCATAAAAACGCAAAGTGCCGTAACTTAAATCCGCCGCCGCCCCGCACTGCTGTTGCGTTGCAGCAGGGTAGCCCCTTAGTGCGTCTGGTAGGGCGAGTGTGAGATTGCGGCCAGAAAGAACATCAGACACAGCAATAGCAGCGATTTGTTGGGAAATATTCAAAAAAACTTTCAAATTCAGATTGCTTGAATTTTACTCGAATATACCCTAACAAAGTATCTAACAGCAATGAATTAACATCTGACTTCCAAAACAATTTGCCGCCCCGAGTAGCGAGCAACAATTATAAAAGTATCACGCTACTTAAACTACCATTACCATCAATCTCGCCACTCTCTCTTCCGTCTTTGGGTGCGTACTAAACAAACTATCAAACGACATTCCTGACAATGGATTGATAATCATCATCTGCCCCGTTTCTGGATGCATCTCGGCAGTTTGGTTGGGGATTTGGTGTACGAAGTCATTGATTTTTGTTAGCCCACTTGCAAGAGCCTTAGCATCTTTGCTAATCTCCGCACCGCCTCTATCAGCCTCGAATTCACGGCTACGCGAAATAGCCATTTGTATCAGCGCAGCTGCCATGGGTGCTAAAAACATCATGAGCATACTGACAACAGGGCTTACGTTACGCTCACCATCTACACCACGGCCACCGCCGAAAAACATACCAAATTGTGCAATGGAAGAAATTGCACCTGCCATGGTGGCAGAAATAGTAGAAATTAACGTATCTCTATGCTTCACATGTGCCAGCTCATGCGCCATCACTCCACGTAACTCGGGCTCACTCAAAATTTGCATAATGCCCATGGTGGCAGCCACAGCGGCGTGTTCTGGGTTACGGCCTGTAGCAAAGGCGTTAGGTTGTTGCTCGTTAATCACATACACTTTTGGCATGGGCAGCTCTGCATTTTGCGCGAGCTCTTTGACCATATTGTAGTAGCTACGATATTCGGTATTGTCGGGTGTGACTAATTGCGCACCATACATTTTTAATACGGCCTTGTCACTAAACCAATAGGCGTAAACATTCATGCCGCCTGCAAATACCAGTGCCATCAGCATTCCACTTTGGCCGCCTATCGCCGCGCCAACCACACCAAATAAGGCGGTAATGCCTGCCATGAGTACAAACGTTTTAATCCAATTGCCCAACATATCATTCCCCTCGAATAAAATGAAGCCGTGCACTAAAATAATATGCTGCTAAACCATAAATATTTCAAGAATCAACAACGAAGTTAGCTAAACAGTTCGCCAATTTTTACGTGCCGACCTTGAATAAACTGCTGTGCAGCTTGGCGCTTTCCACCCGGAATTTGCAGCTCATTTATCGCTAAAACACCATCGCCACAAGCAACATGGATGCTGGCTTCCAGCCCGACTATTTCACCGCTTTTTGCATGCGAATTATCATTCAAAGCAGTGGCAAACCAGATGCGGCAAGTTTCCCCGCGAAACTGCGTGGTGGCAACTGGGAAAGGATTAAAGGCACGAATTTGGCGTGAAATCTCCGTTGCACTTTTATTCCAATCGATTGCAGATTCACTTTTTTCCAATTTATGTGCGTAGATGACTAAGCTTTCATCTTGCGGCGTACTAAGCAAAGTGCCATTTTTGGCTAAATCATGCATGGCTTTTACCATTAAATCCGCGCCAATTTGGCTTAACTTATCATGCAGAGTTTGTGTTGTATCTCTATCAGAAATAGGCACAACGTCTTTACTCACCATGTCGCCTGCATCCAGTGCTGGGACCACTTCCATAATCGTTACACCTGTTTCTTTGTCACCCGCCAAAAGCGCACGATGAATCGGCGCCGCACCTCGCCAGCGAGGCAATAGTGAAGCATGAATGTTGTAGCAACCTTTTGCGAACATGTTCAACACAACGGTCGGAATAATCAAGCCGTAAGCCGCAACTATCATGACATCTGCATTCACTGCGGCGATGTGTGATTGAACTTCTGCAGGCTTCAAACTTTCCGGCTGAAACACGTTAAGATTATGCTGTAGAGCTAGCTGTTTTACTGGACTGGCTTTAAGCTGCATGCCCCGTCCTGCGGGGCGATCTGGTTGCGTAAGCACCATGACGATTTCGTGCCCAGCCTGCATTAATGCCGCTAGTGTTGGAACTGCAAATTCAGGCGTTCCCGCGAAAATTATTTTCAATTTTTTACTTTCTCGCGGCTTAGCTTAATCATTTTAGTTTTGATGCGGTTGCGCTTGAGTGGTGATAAATAATCCACAAACACTTTGCCCAGCAGGTGATCCATTTCATGTTGGATGCATACGGCAAGCAAGCCTTCAGCATCTAATTTGAATTTTTTTCCTTGTTTATCCAATGCTTCAACCGTGATTTTTTCGGCTCTGGTGACCATTTCATATACCCCTGGCACTGATAAACAACCTTCCTCATAATCTTGTGTGCCATTTATTACAACAATTTTTGGATTAATTAACACTAGCAAATCATTCTGTTCTTTTGAGGTATCAATTACAATTAATTGTATATGCTGGTCAACCTGCGTTGCAGCCAAACCTATACCTGGCGCGGTATACATGGTCTCGGCCATATTATCCACCAAACGCCAAATGTCTGAATTTACCTCTTTAACGGGTTTAGCGACTGTATGTAAACGCGGATCTGGGTAATTAAGTATTGTTAAAGTTGCCATAAAGTCATTGTTTTTTAGCAAAAAAGCTTGATTGTTGAATGAATTACGTGATAAATTTAATGCAATTTCACGGATAGTTTCCGCTATTTTGACCGAGGTCAACGCATGAATAAACATATTATAACGCTGCTTGTGCTTACTTGCTTAAGCTTGAATGCAAATGCAGAAGATATTCAACTACAAAAAAATCATCCTGACAGCTATGTGGTGGTAAAAGGTGATACGCTTTGGGCCATTTCTGGAAAATTTTTAAGAGATCCTTGGCAATGGCCAAAAATTTGGAAAATGAACCGTGCGGAAATTAAAAATCCGCATTGGATTTATCCCGGCGACGTATTAGTATTAGATACCAGCAGTGGTGCCCCACAACTAAAATTACTGCGTGAAACAGCTATACTAGAGCCTGGTATTCGCGAAGAACCACTAGAAAAAGAAGCTATTCAAACAATCTCACCAAGTGTTATTGGCCCATTTTTAACCCAGCCACTGCTGATTGAAAACGGTAAACTAGACAGCGCACCGCGCATTATTGCAGGACCCGATAACCGGTTGGTTTTAACTCCTGGTAGCCGAGTGTACATAAACAACATCAATGAAGGTGAAGGCTTGCATTGGGATATTTATCGCCCTGGTGAAGTATTGAGAGACCCTGATACTAATGAAGTGCTTGGTACTGAAGCTATATATTTAGGTGATGTCAATATCGCACGTTATGGCACCCCCGCAACAGGCGATATAGTAAAGGCTAAAGAAGAAATTTTCACTAAAGACCGTTTAGTGATTGCGCCGGATGAGTTTATAAGTAGCTTTGTGCCGCATGCTCCTGACACGCAAATTAATGGTCGTATCATACGCATTTATGGCGGTGTGGCCGAGGGTGGTCCAAACACAGTCGTTTCAATTAATCGGGGCAAAAATGATGGCTTAGAAGAAGGTCATGTATTAGCAATTAAACGCTATGGCCGAGTAATTATTGATCCGGAATATAAAGCCACATCTTCAAAAGATCGGCAACAAGCACAATCATCATTAGAACCTGGCAAGATTAAATTACCTGATGAACGTGTCGGTCTGCTAATGGTTTTTAGAACTTTTGACCGAGTATCTTATGGTTTGATTATGAGCACAACGGATGCTGTATATACGCTTGACTCTGTTCAAACGCCTTAATAATGCCGTCTATTGACGATATACAACTCAATGAAAACGCACAATGGATTACACTTAATCAAACGTACGGCTTAGGCAATGCTGGGCTTTGCCAGTTATTAGCTAAATTTGGCTCGCCTGATGCCATATTTAGCGCCAGCATAAGTCAATTGCGCGACGTTGTTGATGATGAAATTGCGATAAGAATCAACAAAGGGGTAGATATTGAAGCCATCTCATCCACATTAGATTGGCTAAAAAAAGACTACGCCCATCTTGTCACACTTGCGGATAATGCTTATCCCAAACAACTTCTTGAAATCAATAATCCGCCGGCAGTTTTATATGCCATTGGTCACTTGCAATGGCTAAATCATCCCTCCATCGCCATGGTAGGCAGTCGTAGTGCTACGCCACAAGGCGAAAAGAACGCAGAAGATTTTGCTGAGAGCTTATGTAATCATGGTTTGTGTGTGGTAAGCGGAATGGCATTGGGCATTGATGGAGCGGCACACCGCGGTGCGCTTAAGGCTAATGGCGCGACCATTGCCGTGGTGGGCACAGGTTTGGATATCGTTTACCCTGCTAAACATCGCCATTTAGCCCATAGAATAGCCGAACGCGGTTTAATTATTTCTGAGTTTCCACTCGGCACACTCTCCAATGCGCAAAATTTTTCACGCCGCAATCGTGTGATTAGCGGTTTAAGTTTAGGCTGCTTGGTGGTAGAGGCTAACATTGATAGCGGCTCACTCATTACTGCACGTTTAGCAACCGAGCAAGGGCGCGAAGTGTTTGCAATTCCCGGCTCTATTCACTCGCCAGTGACCAAAGGTTGTCATCAACTCATCAAACAAGGCGCTAAATTAGTAGAAAGCACCAAAGATATTCTAGAAGAGCTAAAAAATGTGTTGCCAAGTGTTAGCCCATCTGGGCTAATGGCCAATGTAAGCGCAACCCCTGTATAACCCAATACTGTATTGGCTTGCATGGGATTTGACCATGTTAATTTTGAAACCTTGTTGTCATTAACAGGATTGACGACAGAAGCGCTTTCATCCATGCTAATGCTGCTGGAGTTGGAAAACAGAATTACAACATTGGCTGGTGGTAGATATCAGCGTTTAGTATGAGTGGCCAGAAAAACCATGTATAAAAATAGTTTTCATCAATGTAAGAGGATGCAGTTATGTTTGAAGTATTAGTATTCATGTTTGAAAACTATTTTGCCATTCATGCCTTTCCTGATAACGAAGTGATGGCGCAAGAACTCTCTGCTGCAGGCTTTAAGGAATCAGATATATCTGGCGCAGTAGACTGGCTCCATGAAATGAAAACCATGCTGACTGAGCCCCCTGCAGTTTACTCGCACAAACTTACCGGATTGCGTATGTTTGCAAATACCGAGCTTAAAAAAATTAGCACCGATAGTATTAGTTTTATACTATTTCTACAACAAGCTAATGTCATTAACGATGTAGAGCGAGATTTAATTGTTGACCGCGCAATGGCACTCAAACAGGAATATATCAACATAGAAGAAATGCGCTGGATTACCATGATTGCCTTGTGGAATGAAGGCCGCGAAAAAGATTACCTGTTTGTGGAAGATGCGCTATTTAATCCACGCGGATTCACTTTGCACTAGCCATATTGGATGATTCCAAACCAATATGACTAATAATATTGGAAATAATACCCGCTTGATTCAAAGTGTAAAAATGTAAGCTTGGCGCTCCCCAAGCCAATAGACGCTCACAAAGCTCACTTACCACATCTACCCCTAACGCACGCAGTGAAGGCAAATCATCAGCATATGCCTCTAAACGTAAACGTAACCAACGTGGAATCTCAGCGCCGCAAATGCCCGAAAAACGTGCCAACTGCGTATAATTATAAATTGGCATTATGCCAGGAACTATTGGTACCGTAATGCCATCGGCAACGCAACTATCCACAAATCTAAAATAAGCATCGGCATTGTAAAAGTATTGTGTAATGGCAGAGTTAGCGCCTGCTTCCACTTTGCGTCTAAAGTTGGCCATATCTTTGGCGGCTGATAATGCTTCTGGATGAAACTCAGGATAGGCGGCCACTTCTAAGTGAAACCAATCTCCCGTTTCTTGGCGAATAAACGACACTAGCTCATTGGCATATTTAAAATCACCTGCACTCACCTCGCCTGAAGGCACATCACCGCGAAGTGTAACTAAACGCTTTATGCTTTTAGCTTTGTAAGCAGTCAACAACCCTCGAATCTCCTCTTTGCTAGAAGATATACAAGAAATATGCGGCGCTGCTTGATAGCCCTCTGCCTGAATTTCAAATACGGTTTCCATGGTTCTATCACGCGTAGAACCGCCCGCACCAAATGTTACCGAAAAAAATTCAGGGTTAAATTTGGCGAGCTGCGCTCGCGTTTCACGTAGATTAGCAACACCATCAGCCGTTTTAGGCGGAAAGAACTCAAAACTTAATGGAATATGCTTGTTCACTATTTAGATTCACTTTAATTACTTATCTATATTAATTTTTATCAATCACTATGGCACTTAGAATCCATGAAATAACGCTGTAAGCAAAAGCGCCAATGATGCCTGCAGTCAGTGTCTTAACCTCGAATCCTTGCAAAAAATGTCCAACACCCCAAAACAACACTCCATTAATCACAAAAATAAATAAGCCCAAGGTCAGTATAGTGACTGGCAATGTAAGTATCACCAAAATCGGTTTAATCAGCATATTTGCTAAGCCAATCACCACTGCGGCCACCAGTGCAATCATCAGACTAGACACATGAATACCTGGCACAAGATATGCCACACCCAATAAGGCAAGTGCATTTAACAACCATCCTGCAAGTAATTTCATGTGTATACTCCCTAAAGATTAATAACGATAATGCTCAGATTTATAAGGCCCCGCTTTATCTACGCCAATATACGCTGCTTGTTGATCAGTTAAAGTACTGAGTTGTGCGTTTAATTTTTTCAATTGTAACACCGCCACTTTTTCATCCAAATGTTTAGGTAGCGTATATACGCCAACTGGGTATTTAGCTTGCTGAGTAAACAACTCTATTTGTGCTATGGTTTGATTTGCAAAACTAGAACTCATTACGTAGCTTGGATGCCCTGTTCCACAGCCCAAATTCACCAAACGGCCTTTGGCTAACAAAATAATCTTTTTACCATCACGAAAAATCACATGATCGACTTGTGGTTTAATCTCATCCCACTCGTATTCCTCGAGAGAAGCCACATCTATTTCATTATCAAAATGACCAATATTGCACACAATCGCTTGGTCTTTCATTTTCGCCATGTGATCATGTGTAATCACGTGATAATTACCTGTCGCTGTCACGAAAATATCACCATGCTCACATGCGTAATCCATCGTGACTACACGGTAGCCTTCCATCGCTGCTTGTAAGGCACAAATTGGGTCAATTTCAGTCACCCAAACTTGTGCGGAAAGTGCACGCAATGCTTGTGCAGAGCCCTTGCCAACATCACCATAACCAGCCACCACAGCCACTTTGCCTGCAATCATCACATCAGTTGCACGTTTAATTGCATCTACTAATGATTCACGGCAACCATACAGATTATCAAATTTTGATTTGGTTACCGAGTCATTGACGTTAATCGCTGGGAAAGCCAATTTGCCTTCTTTATGCATTTGATACAAACGATGCACGCCCGTCGTTGTTTCTTCTGTCACCCCAATAATTTTAGCCAAACGCGATGAATACCAAGTTGGGTCAACTTTTAATTTAGCCTTAATGGCATTAAAAAGACAGATTTCTTCTTCGGAAGACGGAATTGCAATCACTGATAAATCTTTTTCAGCACGCGTGCCAAGGTGCAACAACAAAGTCGCATCGCCGCCATCATCCAAAACCATGTTGCTAAAACCACCGTCGGCCCACTCAAAAATACGATGCGTATAATCCCAGTATTCCGTTAGCGTTTCGCCTTTAATAGCGAAAACAGGCGTGCCTCCTGCTGCTATCGCAGCCGCTGCATGGTCTTGTGTGGAATAGATATTGCAAGATGCCCAGCGCACTTCTGCACCTAAATCTTTTAACGTTTCAATCAGCACTGCAGTTTGAATCGTCATATGCAGGCTACCTGTAATGCGTGCGCCTTTAAGTGGTTGAGCTTTTGCGTATTCTTCGCGAATCGCCATCAAGCCTGGCATTTCAGTCTCTGCAATGGCAATTTCTTTGCGGCCAAAGTTGGCTAAGCCAATATCGGTAATTACATAATCTTTAAAATCAGTCACAGTATTCACTTTCAATTTTCTTGAATGTGTGACCGGAGGGAAGGGGCAATTTAAAACTAGAGAAGTAATGCTTATCTCACCCGTATCCCGTGCCCGGCACGGTTAATAATGGTGAGCGCCGTTAAAACATTTTCCGAGCCTGGGAGAAAGCTCTCGCAACGCTCCTCGGAATCAGGCAATTATACGCGAATTATTTTAGCTTACCAACAATAAATAATGCTGGCCAAAAACCTCTCAGCTCCAAATTTCGAACTGACTCCAGATTTCATTAATATCATGAACACCCCAAGCCACAGGATCTTCGTGACCAACAATTGAATCTTGGGCATTTGATTTGGACAAATCTAAAACTTCAATTGGAATACGCGACTTTGATTTGGTTGAAAAAAACACTTTAAGCACTGGCGTTAGTAAAGATTTAGGGCTCTGATCTATCACTACAGCTAATCGACCCGATCTTAGCCTGACCATAGAGCCAATCGGATAGATTCCGACACTTTTAACAAATGCCTTAAACACGGTATCATCAAAATGTTCTGCCCACTGTGCCATGCGATGTAAAGAAATCCCAGGCTCCCAACCATCCTTGTAGGGACGATTAGAAGTCACGGCATCATACACATCACAAACCGCCCCCATTTTTGAAAATAAGCTGATTTGATCGGCTTTTAGCTTATGGGGGTATCCCATCCCATTTACTTTTTCATGGTGATGCAATACTACATCTAGTACGACTTCATCTGTGATATTTGATTGGAGCAGCATGACATGCCCACGCTCCGGATGTAGCTTAACCGTGGTAAATTCTTCATCTGTAAGTGCTCCAGGTTTATTGAGCACGTCTAATGGTATGCCCGCCTTACCAATGTCATGCAGCAAACCAGCCATTCCAGCTTGTTTGGTCACCCCTTCAGATAAACCCAGCTCATTTGCTAATGCTATCATCAAAGCACAAACAGCCACAGAGTGCATATAAGTATAATCATCTTTGTTTTTTAGGCGTACCAAACTAATAAGCGCGCCTTCATTACGCGCTACCGATGCGGCAATATCATCCACCAATTGCAATGCAGCTTCGGCATTGACTGCTTTGCCCATGCGTACCTCATGAAACATTGAAGCGACTGCGTTTTTAGAGGCTTTGATTACCTTTTTGGCACGCTTTTGCTCTTCCGCTGTTGAAGTACGTGTTGGTTTTGATATGGGCTTTATTTCAGGAGATGGTGCTACTGCAGATACCACTACTTCTTGTACTTTTAGCTCAGCTACATCTAACCCTTTGGATGTATCAATGACTACTTCTTTGATGGTACTGATTTGAAGTTTTTTTAAATCTTCTGGATCTTCTAATTTAAAAGCTTTGTTCCAGAACGGATGGTCTATCCAAGCACCTTTCAGCTCTTGAATAAACATACCTAAACGTACTTGTTTTGTGGAAATTACTTTTAACATATGCCATCACTAAATTGTTTACACAATTCTAACAATGGCACTGTCAAATCAATTGTTTTAAATAGAAGCCTTTAATACCGCTGCTTTATCGATCGCTTCCCACGTAAATTCTGGTTCATCACGTCCAAAATGGCCATAAGCGGCTGTTTTAGTATAAATAGGACGTAGTAAATCCAGCATTTTCACAATGCCTTTTGGGCGCAAATCAAAATGTTCCGCAACCAATTGCGTTAATTTTTCGTCGGTAACTTTGCCGGTGCCATAAGTTTCTACCATAATCGAGGTCGGGCGCGCCACGCCAATGGCATAGCTAATTTGCACCATGCATTTATCTGCCAAGCCAGCAGCAACAATGTTTTTCGCCACATAGCGCGCTGCATAGGCAGCACTGCGGTCAACTTTGGATGGATCTTTACCTGAGAAAGCTCCGCCGCCATGCGGGGCTGCGCCGCCGTAGGTATCGACAATAATTTTGCGGCCGGTTAAACCACAATCTCCTTGTGGGCCGCCTACAACAAAACGTCCCGTTGGATTGACCAAATACTTAATCTCGCCTTTGATTAACTCTTTTGGCAACATCGGCTTGATAATTTCTTCAATCACCGCTTCACGAATAGCTTTAAGCTCCATCTCTGGCGCGTGTTGAGTAGAAACCACCACAGTGTCGATTGAATCTGGTTTGCCATCCACATATTTCACGGTGACTTGGCTTTTAGCATCCGGACGCAACCATGGCAGGCGGCCATCTTTACGCAATTGCGCTTGGCGTTCCATCAAACGGTGGCTTAACCAAATTGGCAATGGCATGAGTTGCGGCGTTTCATTCACCGCATAACCAAACATCAAACCTTGGTCGCCCGCGCCTTGGTCTAGAGGATCGTCATGCGCGCCATCCACGCCTTGGGCGATGTCGGGCGATTGTTTATCATATGCTACTAAAACCGCGCAGCCTTTGTAATCAATGCCGTATTCAGTATTGTCATAACCGATGCGTTTAATGCAATCACGTGCGACTTTAATATAATCCACATTCGCAGTTGTGGTAATTTCGCCAGCCAATACAATCAAACCAGTATTGGCAAGTGTTTCGGCAGCTACACGTGCGGTTGGATCTTGTGCGAGAATAGCATCTAATATGCTATCGGATACTTGGTCTGCGAGTTTGTCTGGATGTCCTTCAGAAACGGATTCTGAAGTAAAAAGATATTGGTTCATTTGTGCGCCTTGAAAAATTTAATCAAAAAAGTAAAACAATATTCACTAAAGGCTAAAGGAATATTGAAAATCACTTCGAGTCGCGCATTGTACACTTTAAATCAAATAGTTGCCGCAAATTTGCTAGAATACTGTAACTTTAAATAGTTGAGAATATGTTACTAAAATACTTAATGTTATGAGGCTTGTATTCACGAAAATGCAGGGCGCAGGCAACGATTTTGTTGTTGTTGATAGCGTTACTTCGTCTGTTGCATTGACTTCTGCACAGATTAAAAAAATCGCCAATCGCCATTTTGGTGTGGGGTGCGACCAATTATTAATTATAGAAAAAACAAACACACCCAACGTTGATTTTCGCTATCGCATCTTTAATGCCGATGGTGGCGAGGTGGAGCAATGTGGCAATGGTGCACGCTGTTTTGTACGCTTTGTGACGGAAAAAGGCTTAACAAAAAAACGTGATATCGCGGTAGAAACCCGTTGCGGCGTTATTAAGCTGATGCTACGTGACGACAACCAAGTCACCGTAAATATGGGTGCGCCAATTTTTGAGCCTACGAAAATTCCATTTATTACAGAAACACGACAAAAAATATATGCTCTGCAAGCCGATAACCATGAGGTTTCTGTGGTAGCAGTTTCGATGGGAAACCCGCACGCTGTGATGTTGGTGGACGATGTGGAAATTGCCAGTGTGGCCGATCTTGGGCCATTGATTGAATCTCATGCCAGTTTTCCACAACGCGTCAACGCAGGTTTTATGCAAGTGCTGAATCCGCACGAAATCAAACTGCGCGTGTATGAACGTGGTGCTGGCGAAACGCTCTCTTGTGGCACCGGCGCCTGCGCTGCGGCTGTAAGCGGCATTCAGCTTGGGCTTTTGCAATCACCTATACTGGTTCACACACGGGGTGGTAAACTGAATATCGAATGGCATGGCGAAGGCCAGCCTGTCTTGATGACAGGCCCGGCTGAGATTGTATTTGAAGGCGAAATTGAAATCTAAGATTAGGGATAGAAATGCAAGAAGATGAAATTAAAAACTACCTAAAAATTCATCCTGAATTTTTTGAAAAAAATGCCGGTTTACTCGCAGAAATACAGTTGCCCAGCCCACACGGTAGCGGCGCGATTTCCCTCGCCGAACGTCAACAGTTGGCACAGCGCGATAAAATCGATGTGCTGAAACAACGTTTTGCCGAACTCGTATTAAACGCACAAGAAAATGATGCGATTGCCAATAAAATTCACGCACTAAATATTGAATTACACAAAACCAAGAGTTTCGATGAGATTGAACAACTCGTCAGTAGCTTATTACCAGAACATTTTAACCTCAGCGATACTTGTTTGCGCATTTGGGCTAATCCAGTCGACCCAGAAGACAATGCAAACCTGGTATTTAGCGAAGTGCCAGAAGAAACCAAAACATGGATAGCCTCCCTCGCACAGCCTTACTGCGGATTATCGACTGCATTAGTGGCCGAAGACTGGTTTATCGAGCCAGCATCCTCCATCGCACTTATTCCATTGAAACTGAAAGAATCCATCGGCTTTTTAGCCCTTTCCAGCGACGATGCTAACCGCTTCTATGCAGATATGGGCACCGATTTTCTCACAAAAATTGGCGAGATATTAAGCGCAGCCTTATCACGACATCTAGATTAGATTAATAATGTGGAATTATTAAAAGAATATTTGGAATTTTTAAACTTTGAGCGCGGCCTAAGTCCGCTCACACGCGAAAGTTACGCTAGAGATATCACGCAACTCATCAAACTGGCCGATTCCACCAATTTAAAAAACTTACAAATCAACCATATACGCCGCTTTATCGCCAGCCTACATAGCAAAGGGCTGGGCGGCAAAAGCATCGCGCGCATGCTTTCCAGTTGGCGCGGATTTTTTGATTTTTTAGTCAATCGGAAAGACTTTACTAACAATCCCGTAATCAGCTTACGCGCACCAAAATCACCCAAAACCTTGCCGCAAGCACTTTCTATCGAACAAGCGGTAAAGCTTGTGGATATTGACAATGATGACGTTTTAGGAATTCGCGACCATGCCATTTTAGAGTTATTTTATTCATCAGGATTGCGCCTGAGCGAAGTGGTGAACCTGAATATCGACGCACTGGATTTTTCTGAAGGCACAGTAGTTGTTACCGGAAAAGGCAACAAAACCCGCATTGTGCCGATGGGCAGCCACGCTATGGAAGCGATTCAAAAATGGTTAAAAAATCGTTCAGATTTATTAATGAACCACCCCGCTGAAAAGGCCGTTTTTATTGGCCTGCAGGGCAGGCGAATTTCTGCCCGTAACATACAATATCGGCTAAAAGAATGGTCCATCAAGCAAGGAATAAATTCATCGGTACACCCGCACATGCTGCGCCACAGCTTTGCCACGCATGTGCTACAAAGCAGCGGTGATTTACGGGCTGTGCAAGAGATGCTAGGCCATGCCAATATCAGCACTACGCAGGTTTACACACACTTGGATTATCAACACTTGACAAAAGTGTATGACCAATCACATCCTAGAGCAAAGAAAAAGTAGCTAGCCAAAAAGCACCAAGCCCCACACAAGCAAAAACAGCAAAATCGCCACCATCACAGCTGCACTACCAATATCTTTAGCACGGCCCGCAAGCAGATGATGATCAATTGAAGTATGGTCAACCGCCGCCTCAATAGCCGAGTTTAGCAACTCTACAATAAACACTAGCAAAGTCACGCCCACCAGCAAAATGCGCTCAAAATTGGTGTGGCCTAAATAAAACCCTAGCGGAATTAACACGACCATCAGCCATGTTTCCTGACGAATTGCCGCTTCATTCTTATAAGCCGCTTTTAAGCCTGCAAGCGAATAGCCTGCTGCTTTAGCAATGCGCTCCAATCCATTTTTACTTTTGAATGGGCTTTCCATGCTTACCTTTTGCAATTAATTAATCACGCGAATTTTAACATGCGTTATCATACTGTTTTTAGCACAATTGAGTAACCAACATGGCACGCACAGTACACTGCATTAAATTAGGCAAAGATCTCGACGGCATGGACTTCCCCCCCTACCCGGGCGAACTTGGCAAACGCATTTATATGCACGTTTCTAAAGAAGCATGGGCAGCCTGGCTTAAACAACAAACAATGCTAGTGAACGAAAACCGCCTGAGCCTAGCTGACCCAGCCGCACGTAAATATTTGAGCGAACAAACCGAGAAATACTTCTTTGGTGAAGGTGCGGATACGGCAAGTGGGTATGTGCCTCCTGCCAAATAATTGGAATTTGCATTAAATTCTCTGCAAATAAAAAAGCCCATATATGGGCTTTTTTTAGATTTAACTAAAACTATTTTTTATAGGTCTTTACACCATCCGCCGTTGCCAGCAACAACACATTCGCTGGGCGTGCAGCAAATAAGCCATTGGTGACCACGCCCACGATTTGGTTGATTTTCGCTTCCATCGCAACTGGATCGTCAATTCTTAAATTATGCACATCTAATATGATATTGCCGTTATCCGTCGTAAAATCGCGCAATACTGGCTGGCCTCCCAACTTAACTAACTCACGCGCCACATAGCTGCGCGCCATCGGCAGCACTTCAACTGGCAATGGGAACTTGCCTAACACCGGCACGTATTTGCTCTCGTCACAAATACATATAAAGGTTTTAGCCACTGCGGCAACGATTTTCTCACGCGTAAGTGCCCCGCCGCCGCCTTTTAACATGTGCATATGCTCGGTAATTTCATCCGCACCATCGACATAAATATCCATGGTATCGATGCTGTTTAAATCGAATACTTGAATGCCATGGCCACGCAAACGCTGAGCAGTGGCCTCGCTACTGGCAACTGCACCATCGATTTTACCTTTTACTTTTGCCAGTTCTTCAATAAAATAATTAGCGGTAGAGCCTGTACCCACGCCGATAATTCCTTCTTTTACGTATTCCACCGCTGCTTTCGCGACTTGTTGTTTTAATTCATCTTGCGTATATGCCATATTTAGTAAATCCTTAACTAATTCTTTATAATGATGCCAATTTATAACTATACACCGCTAAAGGTGATTTAAAAATCTAGCATGCCCATCAATTACAAGCAAAAAATTGAAAATTCCCGCGTATACGACGTGGCCAAAAAAACGGCTTTGGAGTTTCAGCCCAATTTATCATCGCGTATTGGTAACCGCGTTTTATTGAAGCGGGAAGATATGCAGCCGGTATTCTCGTTTAAATTGCGCGGCGCATATAACAAAATGGCAAACCTGCCTGCTGACGTGCTCAATCGTGGTGTAATCGCTGCCTCGGCGGGCAACCATGCGCAAGGTGTAGCGCTAGCCGCACAGAAATTAGGCTGTAGAGCCGTGATAGTGATGCCAACCACCACGCCACTTATCAAAATAAATGCTGTTAAGGCCAGAAGCGCAGAAGTGGTGCTGTTTGGAGATAGTTATTCTGAAGCCTATGTGAAAGCGCTGGAATTGGAGAAATCTGAAAATCTCACATTTGTGCACCCTTACGACGACCCTGATGTCATCGCTGGGCAAGGTACTATCGCAATGGAAATTCTCAATTCGCACCCTGAACCCATTGAGGCGATATTCTGCAGCGTGGGCGGCGGCGGCCTGCTGGCTGGCATTGCAGCCTATGCAAAAGCAATCCGGCCCGAAATTAAAATCATCGGCGTAGAAGCCAAAGATGCTGAGGCAATGACGGAATCACTCAAACAAGGCAAGCGCGTGGTGCTGGAACAAGTTGGATTGTTTGCCGATGGTGCAGCCGTAAAACAAGTGGGCGAACATACTTTCGCGCTTTGTCAGCAGTATGTTGACGAAATGATTGTGGTGGATAATGATGCCATCTGTGCGGCGATTAAAGATGTATTTGAAGATACGCGTAGTATTTTGGAACCTGCTGGCGCGTTATCCGTTGCTGGCTTAAAGGCTTATGTTGAGCGCGAAAATATTCAAGGCAAAACGCTTGTAGCGATTGCCTCAGGCGCCAATATGAATTTCGATAGACTACGCTTCGTTGCGGAGCGTGCAGAAGTGGGCGAGCATCGCGAGGCAGTTTTGGCGGTGACGATTCCAGAAAAACCAGGTGCTTTTAAATCATTTTGCCGCCTGCTAGGTAACCGCAATATTACCGAGTTTAATTACAGATATTCTGACTCAAAAGAGGCTCATATTTTTGTGGGCGTGGCGATAGCCGACCCTGCAGAATCTGCCAAATTAGTAGCCGATTTGCAATCACATGGCTTGCAGGCTTTAGATTTAACCGATAACGAAGTTGCCAAATTGCATTTGCGCCATTTGGTAGGCGGACATGCACCGCAAGCGGAAAACGAAGTCGTGTTCCGATTTGAGTTCCCAGAAAAGCCGGGGGCGTTGATGAAATTTTTAGACACGATGGGGCACGATTGGAATATCAGCTTGTTTCATTATCGCAACCATGGTGCAGATTTTGGTCGCGTACTAGTGGGCATGCAAGTGCCACCCAACGAACAGCCTGAATTCTCTGCATTTTTGCAGAACCTAGGCTACCCGTATTGGAATGAAACAGACAACCCAGCTTATAAACTATTTCTAGGGTGATTGCTTACTACACAACCACCACCATGGCTGTTAAAACCAGTCTTAATATATCTGCGGCAAATAACTCATTGTTTATATTAACATTGCTATAATAAACAGCCTAGTATAGTTTTTGCTTTAATATACCTAATAAACTGAACCTAATATAAATCAATCTGCCAAATAGGCTGGATAAACTTTGGAGAATTAAATGAATTTAAGAAAAAATTTAATTGCTGCGACTATTAGCATGCTCGCAACTACCAGCGCCTTTGCTGATTCAGGCAAAGCCTATGTGACCAGCCAAGATGGCGGCGTGACTGTTATCGATTTAGAAAGCATGACCACCACTGGCAGCATTGATGTAAAAGGCGACGGCCCACGTGGGTTGGCTCTTACTGAAGACGGTAAATTTTTAATTGTTGCCACACGTGAAAATGGCAGTGTTTCTGTGATTGATACCTCCACTAATGAAGTCGTTAAACAGATTGCCGTTGGGAAAAACCCAGAATTTGTGCGTGTAAAAGGTAATTTGGCATTTGTTTCTTATGAGCCAAGCGCCAAAGGCGGGCCGCCCCCCAAACTAGGCGCAGAGCCAGCCAAAGATACTGACAAAGCTGACGATGATGATGGACCTAAGGAAATGGCACGCATTGGAATTATTGATTTAAAGCAGGGCAAAAAAATACGTGAAATTGTAGGTGGCCCAGAAACTGAAGGGATTGAGTTTAGTAAAGATGGTAAACAGCTTATCATTACTAATGAAGCCGATAACACCATCACTGTGCACAATATTAAAACGGGGAAACTGATTAAAAAAATCCCAACCCATGAATACGGTGACCGGCCACGTGGCATCAAAGTATCCCCAGATGGTAAAACCTATATCTCCACATTGGAATTCAGCAATAAATTTATGGTATTGAATAAAGATTTCAAAGTGCTGCGCACTGTTGATACTGGTTTAGCTCCATATGGCGTTTCTTATGATGTGTCTGGTAAACATATTTTTGTAGCGACAAATAAATCTAAAATGTTAGAGGTTTACGATGCCAGCTCCTACGAAAAAATGAAAGAAATCCCTAGCGGCAACCGTTGCTGGCACTTCAGTTTCACACCCGATGACAAACAAATCTTGATGGCTTGCGGCAAATCGGATGCCATTGTGGTGATTGATGCCGAAACGCTAGAACCTACTAAACAAATCGAAGTTAAACAAACGCCTTGGGGTTTGGTGACCTACCCGAAAGCGATGGGTAGCCTAGATACTAAAATAAAATAGTTCGCAGCCTTAAGTAGCTTGTCATAAGTTAAAAGCCCGCAATTGCGGGCTTTTCTATTTGAGTAAACTTTTACTTAAGCTTATTTAATATAAACTCCCAATCTCTCGGGTCTACTGCGGTAATAGAAAGCCGATTGCCGCGCTGCAAGATGCGCAAGTTAACAAGCTCTGGAGTCTCGCGCATTTCTTTCAAACTTAGCAACCTTGTTTTACGCACAAGCCTCACATCCACATTCACCCAACGAGGTGTTTCTGGCGTAGCTTTTGGGTCGTAATATTTATGCCCTTTTACAAATTGAAAACGATCGGGATAGGCGTTAGTACAAACCTCTGCAATGCCAGCAATACCAGGCATTTCACAATTAGAGTGATAAAACAATACACCGTCACCTACTCGCATTTGATCCCGCATAAAGTTACGTGCCTGATAATTACGCACGCCATACCAATCTACAGTTTGATTGGGCAAGGCGGCCAAATCATCAATAGATACATCCGCAGGCTCAGATTTCATTAACCAATAACGCATATCAATTCATTTCTCTTAAATTGTTAATTTTGGGTATGATAATTGAAATTAACCTATTTGGAATAAAAGCATGACGCGTAATGTACTAGGCACAAGCCTGCAAACTTGTAGTTTAAATCCAATCACAGGCTTTTCTCGCACAGGTTGCTGCGAAACAGACGCTGAAGACCTAGGCAGTCACACAATATGTTGCCAGGTTACCGATGAGTTTTTAGCATTTTCTATTTCTACTGGAAATGATTTAAGTACACCGCGCCCAGAGTACGACTTTGACGGCCTTGTCGCTGGTAACCGCTGGTGCATTTGCGCCGCGCGTTGGCTTGAGGCATCTGAAGCTGGCTTTGCACCGCCAGTAATTCTAGAAGCCTGCCACGAAAGATGTTTAGAGATTGTAAGTTTGGCCGATTTGAAGTATCACGAGTTGCGATAAGTAAGGCTGTCATTTTTTGGAATAGCCTATAGACACTTCGCTTATGCGCCTACACATTCATTAACCAACCTAAACTGCCTGCAGGGCAAGCGGAATGAACTCACAGACTGATTACTTAACCAATGAAAGAACTGTGGGGAAATGCAGCGCTGTATCGCTTGAATTTCGACAAGATTTATTCGCTGTGGTGTTGCCTGAGCCGCTATCCTGAACCAAAAAAGTTCAGGTGGTAACAACCTAAAGCGCTTTAGGTACACTCGCCAAGGGCATCTTAAAAGACCACCCAATTTAGAGCGCGCACACTGCAACTTGATGAGCTGAAACCTATAACAAAGACTAGTTCAAGGAATATAAAGCTCAAGCAACACCACAGAAAACAAGTTTGTCAATAATGATTGAATATTAACGCTGACTTATGACGAACTTATGAAGGAAAATGACTACGTCACGTCTACTATAAAAGCTTAGTTTGCGCTACCATTACTTCATCAATTTGATTCTGCATGGCACTAATCCTACGCTTATAATCCCCAATGTCAATATCGCCAGTTTTGGTATTGAGTAATTCGTGGGATAAATTTAACGCCGCCATAATCGCAATACGCTCTACACCAACCACTTTACCGGCGCTACGAATATCATGCATTTTTTTATCGAGATAATTGACTGCATCGAGCAATCCTTGACGTTCTTCATCGGTGCAAGATACCGTAAACTCCCGCCCCATAATCATTACATCAACTGTTTTGATATCGCTCATTAAGGTTCCAAGTCCACGGACTCGCTAATCTGCGGTATTGATTCAAGTAAGCTCTCAAGCTTATTGCTGGCTAAAAGCATATTGTTTTTCATCGTTGCAGTACTTTGCTGAGCCTTTGATAAATCGCCACGCAGCTGGTTATTTTCTTCACGCAAATTACTGCACAAAGAGATAAGCCTGGTGATTTTTTCTTCTAAACTTTTTAAGTCTGCTTCCATAACCCCACTATAATTTAAAAAATTCATTAAAGTCAATAGCTAACGTAGACTATTCAAAGTAATTTAACATGTTTTGTATGCTTGTTGCATAAAATTAAATTGTATTTAGTTTAAAAGCTACTAAGTAAAACGTTATAATTATCTTTAGTTGTTAGGTGCCAATGTTTATTTACTTTAAACATGGTGAAACTGGGAAATAGGTGCGTTTTTTGTCTTCAACATAAAACAATGCCTATGCTGCCCCCGCAACGGTAAGTGAGTGTAGTTTTGCAATCAGCCACTGAGGTTTATAACTTGGGAAGGCGCAAAACAATTCCTCACAAGCCCGGAGACCGGCCTCACAACACAAACATTGAAATACCACGGGGTGGTGGTGTTTAAATTGTGGGCACTGTTCACATTTTTTATCCTTCCTCGTCGTATTTCTTTCGATTAATGTCATGCGGGACTGCATGATCTATTTGGAAATAATATGAAAAAAATTATTGTTTTAAGTTTGTGTGCAAGCATATACCCTCTCTTATCATTTGCTGACGATATTAACCTAAATCCAATTGTCGTTTCTGGAAACCGTCAAGAACAACCATTGAGTGACGTGATGACCTCCGTAAGCGTCATCACCAGTGAAGATTTAGCTCGCTTGCAACCCCAAGATGTTGTGAGCGCACTGCAAGGGGAGGCTGGGTTAGAGTTTGTGCGAAGTGGCGGCTTGGGTATGCAGACTTCTATTTTTATACGGGGAGCAAATTCTAGCCAAGTTTTAGTGTTAGTGGATGGATTAAGAATTACCAACGAGTTTACAGGCTCTGTTCCAATTGAAAATATTCCTATCAATCAAGTCGACAGGATAGAAATTATACGGGGAAATGCCTCAGCCTTGTATGGGTCAAGCGCAGTGGGCGGCGTTATCCAAATATTTACAAAATCTGGACTGAGTAACTTAGGGCCATACGGCTCAATTACCTACGGAAGTCGCAATACGGAAAATCTAGTGGCTGGTTATAACGGAAAATATAATGATACGAGTTTTGGTGTTTCATATAATCACCAACAAACTGATGGATTTCCAACATTAAACCCAGCACAAAATAATACTTTTTCTACCGCCAATCCAATCAATAACTCTTATCAATCAGATAATGTGTCGGCTAACATTTCACAACTACTTGCTCCAGGTCATGAGATCGGCATTAAAGTCTTGGCTTCGGATTCGACTTCAATATTCGATTCAGGAACAAATAGCAGCTTTTCTACCTTTCTTCCATCGTCTTCAGGTTTCAATTTCTTAGAGCATTCAGACGCCAAGACATTGTTTTCACAATTCTATTCAAAAGATGCCATCACCGACTTTTGGAGTTCTAAAATTACTCTAGGCGTTTCAAATATTATTTATCGCTACAACTATAATTTTGATCAAAGTGGGATACCAACTGGAGAATATAATACGCATCAAACTGATTTCACTTGGGTGAATGATTTTATCATCAGCAATAATCAAACCGTATTATTAGGTTTTCAAACAAACCAGATTAGTACATCCGACAGTGATTCGTATTTTAGTACCCCACCTTTTCATAGCGAAAGAACCATTAATAGTGTTTTTGCTGGTTACACCGCAAAATTTAATGCAGTAGGTGTTCAAATGAATGCCCGGCATGATGATATGAACACTGGTCAATCTGCTACCACTGGATTGTTGGGGTCAAGTTATAGCTTAACAAATAACTGGAAAGTCGCTGGTAATATTTCTAATGCGTTTAACGCGCCTACCTCAGCCCAACTTTTTTCTGGTCCAATTGTAGGCGGCAATCCAAATTTACAGCCGGAACGCGATAGCTCTCAAGAAGCCAGCCTTCAATATTCTGATAACACCACACTTGCAAGAATTGTTGTTTTCAATCGTGATAGCAAGGATTTGATTGCGGCGGGCACTACAACCTCCAACGACCCTATTTGTGTCTCTAGTTTTTGTTTTAATCAATATGAAAATATTGCAAAAGCTAAAAATCAAGGTATTGAATTTACCGCAAAAACCAATTTTGATAAAATTAGGCTAAGTGCATCTGCAACATTTCAAGATCCCGTGAACGAGGTTACGAATACTCAACTTATCAGGCGCGCGAAAGAATTTGGGTCTATTGATGCAGGCTATCATTTAAACAAATGGACTATAGGTAGCCAATTGTTCATTTCTGGTCCAAGGCCTGATACTAATTTTGGCACAACCCCATCATCGTCTGTGAGCCTATCCGGTTATTGCATTGTTAATTTATTTGCCAATTACCAATACGATACCAATTGGTCTGCCAAGCTTAAGGTTGAAAACTTATTTGATCGGTCTTATCAACAATCTTATGGTTATAATACGCCTGGGTTTGGAGCTTTCTTAACGCTCCAATATACTCCAGAAAATAAGTAAGGTATGACTTTGATAAATTTTCACATTTACAGGCAAAGCTTGCTATGATTTAATTTTGCGAAAAACTAGCTTGCAAGTTAGCAAGCTTGACGGAGAACAAACAGTATGAACAGTCTTTCAACATTTTCAACTATCACCAAACAAACTGCTATTGCGTCAGCTATTGCATTTAGCATGCTACTCACCCGTGGCAGCCATACACTTACTCCTTTTAATCTACCCGATGCCAGCCTAGTCATATTTTTATTAGGCGGATTGTGGCTAAGGCGTACAAGTTGGTTTGTTGCACTTTTTGCACTAGCAACGTGCATAGATTTTGGCGCTGCCGCACTTGATCCAGCACAAGGCTTTTGCCTCACCAACGGCTATTGGGGGTTGATTCCAAGTTATGGCGTCATGTGGTTAGGTGGTTTATGGTTGAGCAAAAAACAGGATGCTTTTGCACCACTTTCTTACGCCCTAATAAGTACACTCACTACATTTGTTGCATTTGCAATCTCCACTCAAACGTATTATTTGTTCTCTGGTCGTTTTCCTGCACAAGGATTAATCGAATCTATGAAACACGGCTGGGAATACTTGCCAAGCTGGATGGGCTTTGCGGGGATGTATTTTGCAATTGTTTGGCTGGCAGTAACACTGTTTCGTAGTATGATTGCCTTGCGCATTTCAAAAGCCTGAAAGTGGAGTTTGAATTAAAAGGTGAATTTATTGCGCTGTGCGATTTGCTAAAACTCATGGGTATCGCCCAGAGCGGCGGTCAAGGCAAAATAATGGTAGCAGATGGCATTGTAAAAGTAGATGGTAAAATCGAACTGCGCAAAACTGCAAAAATCCGCAAAGGACAAATTGTGGAATGTCTTAATACTAAAGTTATCGTCATTTAAAAATTACAAGCTCTTGTAGATTTTTTTGACACTAAGCTAATAAAACAAACCGAAGCACTCCAAGGTGAGTAAATGAAAAACCCGTGAAGCCTAATGGCTTTACGGGTCAATATAAGAAAAATATAATTAAGCTGGGAAGCTAAACTACTTTTTGGCCGATTCATCTGCAACTGCATCTTTTGCCGCCTGTACGGCATCAACTGCTTTATCTTTTGCAGCTGTTGCAACTTCTGAGGTCGCAGCAGCTGCATCTTTTGCTGCATCTGTCACTGCGCCTTTAGCATCTGTTGCTGCAGAGGTTGCTGCGTCTTTGCTGGCATCTACTGCTTGGCTCATACTGCTTTTTGCAGCCTCGGCAGCTTCTTCTGTTTTTTTGCTACAACCTACAGTTAAAGTCGTTGCAACTAAACCTACTAATAAAACACGTAATAATGTATTCATTGAATCTATCTCCTAATTAAAAAAATACTGGGGTGGAATACACAACATCTGACCAGGGTAAATCTTATCTTAGCTGCTTAACATCGGTTTATTAGCTTCAAAAAAAACCTTGTAAGCATTAACATTACCATAAAATTGTTTGGCAACTCTTGAAGGAGTACCACTAGACACTACAGTATAAAACTGTGTTTCTGGTTCTGCTTGAATGACGCCTAATTGATCCTGCACATTCTCCCCATAAGCCACATTCCCGCTACACAATTAAATCTTTTCCTTGGTTTCTTGGGTATCGGCCATACCCAATACAATCATAGTACTCGAAGCACCATCAAAAACAATAGCCAAAACCATCGGCCGTCAAATTCATTTTTGCAACATAGTCAGCTATCGCTGTAGCAGCCATATTGGCAGCATCTATATTCATTGGAGCAGAGTTTACTTTAGCCACTTCTTGACTCGCTTTTGCTTCCCCAATACCAAATAATTTTTCTCCTGCTTCTTTAATAAAAGAAAACATACCCATTTTTGGGCTCCTTCTTAGCTTTATTCAGATTAATTAAATTTGATTGTTGTTGAACAAATGGCTGGCGAAAATTTATAAGTATGTTAGCAGCATCATAGTGGAATTATTTTGTTTTAACTACCTTAGTTTTTAATTTAATTGCTTAGCTTTGTGCCAATAATTGGTTAAGTTTGCTATAATGCGCGACTTGCAAATAGTTAAGCACTATTTCACGCTGGCCGGGTAGCTCAGTCGGTAGAGCAGCGGATTGAAAATCCGCGTGTCGGCAGTTCGATTCTGCCCCCGGCCACCAGTACTGATAAGGGTTTAGTTTTTAACTAAGCCCTTATCTCTTGGTGAACGTGACAAAAACGTGACAATTCAATCACGTTATCTTGTCCGAAATGATCTAATCGATTCGCAGCTTTTGCTAAATGTTCCGTTGCAAATTTTGCATAACGATCAACCATAGAACGCGTTTTCCAACCCCCTAGTTCTTTCAGTTCATCACAACTTGTTCCCGCTTGACGATGCCAAGAAGCCCAAGTGTGCCGCAGATCGTGGAATCTGAAATCTTCTAAGCCTGCTTTCTCTAGTGCGGTATGCCAAGCAGAATTCGAAATGTTGTATCGAATCGGCTCACCCGCATAGGTAAAACAAAACCTAGAATGCTTTCCGACTTGCGCCTGAAGAACGGATATTGCACCTGCATTCAAAGGAACCCCTCTCGGTGTACCATTCTTAGTTTGGTTAATCCATGCAGTCTGGCGGTTCAAATCCACCCTACTCCATTCCAAACCAAGAATTTCCCGAGCACGACACCCCGTTACTAAAGCAAACTTAACCAAAGCTGCCAAATGCGGAGGACAAACAGCGATGAGCTTTTCTGCCTCTTCCTTCGTCAACCATCGATCACGTTCTACTTCACCCGTCAGTAATCGAATCTTAGGGATATGATCTAGCCACTGCCACTCATCACGCGCTGTTCTTAGTAAATTCCTAAGAACGGCTAAATAACGATTAACCGTTGCTGCTTTATTCCCCTTCTTAAGTTGACCTTGCACGATTAACCAAATCACGTCACCGTTAATCTGATTTAAAGTCAGGTTGCCTAAGTAAGGATCTAAATGAAAACATATCCTATTTACATCGCGATAACTTCTAAGTGTTGCTTTCACTTCGAGATACCGAACAACAGCTTCTTGCCATGAGCGATGGGGCTTCACACCAAAATGCACTTGCCTATACACATCTAACTTAATTTTAGCTAGGAATGCTTCAGCTTCTGCACGGTCTTTAGTCCCAGAACTTTGGCGTACTCTCTTGCCGTTTGCGAGTGTTGCACTAAGCCACCAGTAAGGTGAGTCATCTCGCTTGTAGATTCCGGTTTCTTGGGCCATATAAACTCCTTTCCGGCCCGCCCTCGCTGCTTATATTCCTCCAACCAAAGATCCAAGTCAACCTTGTCATAGACCAAACGGCGACCAAACTTTACCGCTGGAATATTAAGTTCAATTAGGAGCGTCAAACCTATTCCAAGGTAAGACGCAGCCTCTTCTTTAGAAAGACAACGTACTGGCGGCAAAGGCAGGTCGTTATTTTTCATACTAAGGAACCGTCAGACGCTTTACGATAATCTGTCACCTCTTTACTGAGGTTGCCTGAATTCTTAAGCGTATTGAATTGGCGCGCTTTGAGGGATACTTTCTCGGAGATGAGTTCTTCGAAAGATTGCCCAAAAAGCATGGCCCGATTGTTGATGTAATGAAATAGCGCATCATAAAAATCAAATATGGCTTCATCGTAAACACGAAAACCATGGGCGGCCATCCAAGTGGTGACTGCACTAAAGGCACGACCCAAAGCAATCGCATCATCTGGCGTGCGTTCATTGGAGAATCTCTGCTGTAACGGCCCACCAGCAGTTTCCCAATCGAGTGATGAAAGCAAAGTCCACATTTTATGAATGGGCCAGCGTGATCGGGTTTCATCGTCTGGATTTGGAATAGTAAGTTTTAACCATTCAGTAGTGGCGTATGACCATAAGCCGTTAAGATTTGCTAATACATCCCTAAGCTTTGAGAGGTCTTTTTGTGTAAGCATTTGCCGTTTAAACTCAAATTCTAAGCGCCAGATAGGTTCGCCAGGAATCCAACCTGCCGCCTCCCATAAAGGAAGCAAATAAGCCTTATTGCTTTTAAGGATCTCGTATAGTTTGTTATAGAGGCGTGCAGCCATTACGCCACCCAGACCTATAGCCCAGCCTGTGAAGCGATTGTCGATAGCATAGGCATTTACTGATGAAGCATGTGTAACCCATGCTTCTCTATTCCAAGCTTCCATATCCTGATCTGATACAAAATCCACAAACATATCGACACGGCTCACATTTGCTGATGATTCTAATGTGCCTAATTGTGACAGAACAGCATGTAAAGCTTTTTCTGCATCTGCGGGAGTCTTATGGGTCAGGTATTCACTGGAAATCTTCACATAGGCCATAGGAACAGCCTTGCCAGGTCTGGATAACTGAATACGGAAGGCATTGTCTTCCAGAATGTAATTAAAGAACGATGAGCCTTTATCCTTAACTTCAAATATATGCTTATCAATTACAAATTGAGCCGTTGCCTGCTCTTCAAATCGTTCTGATTGTGCAATGGCTTTTAAAGCTTTGAGCTGTTCGTTTACATGAGGGAAGAGTTGGCCTTGATATGAGAGATAAAGACTATCTATCCCCCATCTTAAAAACTTAACTTCTCCATTCTTATTGCTGTTATTAGTAGCTGTGTTACTAGGCACCGCTACCGCTTCGCGGTCTCCGTCCACCTGCTCCGCAGTGCGGGCGGTATCCCGCTTAGCGGTTAAAGGTGTATCGTTTGATTGCTTCTTGTTTGTCATATCCATTCCTTTGGAATTTACCAGCGAGCCAAAATGGCGATCTGGAATGGATACCCATTATCTACATCATTTTTCTTGAGTCGATGCACTCAAATTGAAACTCAGTGCATTGACACGCCACCTGTTTTCTGAAACCTCCGATATTCGATTAAACGTTTCGTGATCGCATTTACGTCCACTATTCTGTGTTGCCATCTGTCCAAAGCAGCAGCATCACAAAGATCTAAAATCTCTGTATGGGTAAAGTCATCTAACCAACCCACGATATCTAACATAGCAAAAACAAAGTAAAGTCCTGGAAGGCGAATCGCTCCTTTTAGATTAGGTTTGGCTTGATACTTAGACAGCTCTCTTATAAAGCTACTTTCCCCATTTAGCTTTGCCTGCTTTAGACGTTCAATGAAATAAGGGTGATGATCTAGAAGATTGCGATCAATTTTAACGGATTTACAGAAAGCATCATCATCTCCTTGAATAGCTTTTGGCACGAGAGACACCATGCTCTCGCCATTGACCATTACAGAAAAGAAGTTGTGGAGCGACAAAAAAATATGAATCCATAAAAACTGTGAACGCTCAATATTGAGTTTTTTTGTTTCCTCATCTAAGGACTCAAAATCTTGCCTTAATTTTTCTTCCTCCTCTGGTGTATCAGGCCATTTGCCTAGCATCTCATCAAATTCCGCTAGGTCAGTATCCAGAATATTCTGAACAAAAGTCTCACATTCTTGCTTTTGTTCGTCAATAGATAGTCCAGATAACTTATTATTCCAGACTTTAAATTCATCTTTTCCCATAAAGAAAAACATGAAACAAACATCTATTGTTTTTTGATCTTTGTACAAGGTGACATATTGACTGATATTGAGATTCTTCATAGCCTGTAAATAACGATCAGGCAAAATGAGCCAGCCATGAGCATCCGCCTTAACGTCAGTGAAGAATTCGACGTATTCAGGGGCTTTTTCTGTGACTATCTTAGTGACTTGTGATTTTGTAGGGCGAATTTTCTGCACATTGCAAACATTAAAAAATGATTAATCATCACCGCAGAGCTTTTTGATATCCTTCTCTAACAAATCCAGATCTTTAGATAGTGATGCTATTTCAGAATCTGCAGTTACTTTTGCTAATTGGCCGGAACTAACTTTTAAACTTAGATTTTCAATTAACGATTTAATATTGTTTCGCTTTTCATTGCATGTTTCTATAAGGCGTATAACAAAAGCACGAAAATTTTTTGATTCGCTTGCATCCAAATCTAGCAAATCAATCATAAAGTTTCCAGCAATGGTTTTTGAAGAAACAGCGCTACCAATAAACTGAACATGGCTGAACATAACATGATCACAAGGATTAGGGATAAATTCGATTTTTAGTTTACTCTCTACAGGCCAATACGCACCTTTGCGGCTATTACAAGCATTACAACAGTAAAATAAATTTGTATAGGAAGTTGTTAATTCTGGAAAGGAATCTTTTGGACGATAATGATCGACGCCAAAGGAATTAATTTCTGAGATGGTATCTGGCTTCATGCAGTAAACGCATTTACGATGAAATTCTTGCCTAAGATATGGCTTATAAGTTTTGTAGGACGTATAACTCTTAGGGCTTAGAGTCCTTATATGCTTGGCTTTAGGATACAGAAAAGGATTCACGCTAAACCATATCTCTCCATAACTGTATTTAATCTAGATGATATAGCTTCTAAATCATCTACTATTTCAGTTGCGCTCGTTAATTCGTGATTAGTAACGATCGGGCTAAGCTTTCTCAATCTTTGAGTTAATATCTCTAACCTTGCATTATCTTCACGATCAGTATTTCCCTCATACTTTTTAACAAGCAGAGTTATTCTGCTATCTCTTGCAGCAACAATTTGGGGATCTTCATTCGAATCCTCATCTCTTAACAACGTTTCAAAAACACTTAACATCTGAGAACCTTGATTTTCCATTTCGGTAATTGTTTGAGAAATAGGCAGCGAGCGCAGGATTCCGATAACCTGTGTACCGATAATTGGAGTTTGATCTAAACCAACATTTTTAATATGGTAGTTCGGTGCAACTTTTTTATCAGAAATCTTATATTCTTGGTGATATGCAGGCTGCGTAATTTGGTTTGACTCTATTTGATCAAGAGTGGCTAACATAAAGCTCCTATTTACTTAAGTTGATGATGGCCCAAGGTAAGACCTAGCTTTCTCACCTAAAGTCCATGAAAACATCGAAAACTCTAGTTTATGTAAAGAATCAATGGTATTAAGTGTTTCATCAAACTGCATATCCTCACAAAAAAAATCAAAATCTAAAATATATTCTTGTGAGTTTGTTTCGGGGTTATTTCCAACACCATGATTAAAAACATATCCACCTACGTCAGTTAAACCAGCAACTCTTTGAGAAAACTCCAATAAATCACCATAAACTCCTTTTGGTATAACTCCAACAAGCTCAGGATTAACCCAATCTCCAATATCGTCATAACTAAAAGGTACTGCATTAATATAACGCAACCCAATCCTAGTAAAAAAATCTGTATCTATAACACTCTTCGCGGCTTTCAAAACAAAATCAATTCTCTTATATAGGTCATCATAATTATCATAATTAGTTGTTTCTAAAGTAATGGCAGATGTACGCAAAGTAACTGCCCATTGATTTTTTTTTGATTTAAATGAGTGCGCATTGGCTTGAGCTACCCCACCACTACTTAAATTTACATTATTAATAGTTTGATAATTTGGATATTCTTTCCGAAGGGCATGAGCAAATGCCGTAGGTGGTTTTATATTATCAAGTTCAAAAAGCGTAGGAAATCGAAGCTCACATACCGCCTGTTTAATAAAATTTTTCTGATAGTGGGCTTGATTAACTTCAGGAACAGTAAGTACTCGAGATCTCATTTTAAGCACTCGTAAAAAGTTATAAAATCAAACAAAACAAAAGAGTATGCAAATATGCACCAAGATTATGCATCAATTTAGTAACGAAAACCAATATATAGTCAACGTTTAATAAAAAATTCATCACAAGCTAACCGCAGACCACTTTAAAGTTTGATCAATTTTAGTTTTGGCAAAAGCCATAAAAACACTAAGCGTGACAATTTTGACTCGCTTTGGCGAGCGTAGGCGAGTGAGGACGAGCCTAAAACACTATATAAATGATGATTTTTACAGTTGAAAAACAGAAAAATATATATTTATATCAATGAGTTAGTATGCCAGCGTGACAACTGGCCGCTTCCGACCCTATTGAGACGTTCGGATATTGCCGTTCAATAAAAAACGGGAGCAGATGCTCCTATTAATATTTCCATAATGATTAACTTTAATTAGCTTAGCTCGTTCCTGCGACGTCGTGTCATAAATCCAATAATGCCAATACCTGCAAGCATCATGGCATAGGTCTCCGGTTCTGGAACCTGTGCAACGAGAAGTCCCCGTATCTCACCACCAGGGGATGCTTGGGTGTGGATGTCGAAGTAGGCTTGCCCATTTGCTAGCCCTGCGGCGAGTGCTGCTTCAGCGTCTGCAACCGTGCCGCCGTAACCGGTGATGAATGAAGAATTGAAGCTAGAAGCCAGAGTTAAATCAAAAACATTATTGTAGATGCCAGAAGTAACTCCTACAGGAAAACCTGGAAAATTAGGAACGGTAGTTGCCACACCAATGTTCGACGGGAAAGCCAGACAACAATGAATATGTGCAGCTGTAGTATTGCCGGCTAACCCCGAGAAATTTACGTCTACAGACAGAGTATGTAAAGCCGAGTCGTATTCCACCGTTGCCAAGCCTGTGCCTAGAGAACTGTTAGGAGGATTTTCGGCTGACCCATTCAAGTTCGCGAGATAAATAATTGTGGCATCTGCATGTGCCGCTATCATCGTCATCAGAAGTACAAGCATCAGCCGGCAGATATATTTTTTCATTTTGCTATCCCTTATTGATTAATTGCCTGCACCTTGCCGCAATCCGCTGAGATCCACTTCCCGGTTGACTCATTGGCTATGGAACCTTTGCCGGAATTTACCTGCATGAGCATTGAATTTTTGATGCTTTCACGTGACAGTGCTTCTGTCTTTATCACCCCGCTGTGCGCTTCTTTACCTGAACATTGGAATTTGTATTCCGCTTTTGTGCGTGTCGCAGTTACTACGGTGTTGGTACAGTGATCTTCGCTGTCCTGACCTTTGAAAGGCTGGTTTAAATTATCCTTTGTTAGGCATGACTGCGTTGTGTGAGTTTTCGCCTTCCGATTTTTTAGCATCTCTAACATTTTTTCCCGACGTTCTGGAGGCATATTTTTTAAGGCATCTTCGGGTATAGTGGATCCGCTCATATCAGTTTTATAAGTAACTTCCCACAGACCAGGTTTAATATCAAGCGGCTCGGCATGGATTGATAGTGAGGACAGCATTAGAATGCCAATTAAGGCGGGTTGCATTTTCATTACTGTGTTCCTTCCGATGAATGCTTAGAGAGGGATGCTAACCAAGTATAAAAGTTGGCAAAGTAAATAGCAAGCAAGTAGCCTCCTCCAATATGAAATGAGTCTGAAGGCGGCAGATATACTAAATGCCATCAGTGAGAATGTAAGTTAAAGAATCTTGAAGGGACTTAACTCATTTTATAACATTCATTTGGCACTAAATGACCGCTGTTGGCCGATTGATGACATACAGAAATTATAAACGTGACAATTTTGACACGCTTTGGCGAGCGTAGGCGAGTGAGGACGGGCCTAAAACACTTTATAAATGATGATTTTTACAGTTGAAAAACAGAAAAATATATATTTATATCAATGAGTTAGTATGCCAGCGTGACAACTGGCCGCTTCCGACCCAAAGCTGACGTTGAAAGCTGTTGAAATTATTTAGTAAGAATTCTATGTGGCTTGACCCTTTTTAAGGACACTTGATATAAATCGACATAGCCTGATTCAAAGCAACGTTGAGCCGCATCAAAATAAATACAGTAGTGATCAAAAAGGTTTTGCCCATAGCGTTCAATAATCATTTCTTTATTGAACGCTAATCTTTGCTTCCACTCATTTAAGGTTCGCGCGTAATCTAATCCGATGCGACTGACTGCCGAAATTTCATATTTATCGATAATGGCTGCCTGAATATCATTAATGGATGGCAGTGCAGATCCTGGAAAGACTTTATTGAGCAAGTATCGGGAATCTCTTAATTCGGATACCGAATTAGGTGCCCTGGCGATCACAATAGTCTGAAGTCCTATTTGTGCCTCTGGGGTTGAGATGCTTTGGCACCAATCAAAAAAAGTTTGATAAATATCACGTTGTCGTGAGGCAGCCTGATCTTTAAAAGAAGCAAAATGTTCAAACGCCCCAATGGAAATTATGGAGTCAAATTTACGCTCAGGTATTGAATAGTCCTGCCAAGAACACAGATCAACCGAGAGATTCTGATTGCGGTTATTTTTAACGTATTCATACTGTTGGGTACTTAAGGTCAAACCGTGAGCTTGGGCGTTTGGATAATTATCTTCAATGTAGTGCATTAGGCCGCCCCAGCCACAACCAATATCAATGACGTGGTCACCTTGGGTTACATTAGCATAATGGCATAGTCTTTTAAACTTATCCTCTTGTGCCTGTTCCAGGTCAGTTGCTTTCTTCCATACCCCGCAACTATAGGCACGATACTTTTTATCCAGGAAGAGTGCAAAGAATTCATTATCCACATCGTAGTGATGCTCTATGTCTGCCTTTGAAGCCATCTTAAATCCTAAAATCTATTTATGTTTTATATTGTAGGCATGCGGTAAATTTACCCAATTACAATTCAAAATGCTCGAATTGAGTTGCCAATTACAATATGGGTTAATACTATATTCTACCGCGCTTCGCAGAAGCATAATTATAGAAATAATTGAAACCAAGTGACCAAGTCATATGCTGTAAGGTTAGCGTCAGTTTGCCAACCTATGATGCCTTTCATTGTGATCAATGACGTTTCAACTAATCTCAACCAGATACACTTTTAACATGGTTTACATTACGCTTGCTTTGAAGGTAAACCAATAATGTATATGCACGTTATAAATCCACATGAAGGAGATGACTATGAAAAAAACTCAATTTGGATTATTGGCTTTATTGCTAGGAATGAGTCTATCAACGAGTGTATTCGCACATGATTCGATAGGCTTTAGCTTGAATCTTGGTGAGTCCCATTATTATGGCCCACCGCCAGTGTATTACGCACCGCCGCCTGTCGTCTATTATGAACCTAGACCGGTTTACCGCGAGTACTATAGCGCAGGCCCTAGCGTGTATTACGATCCACGCGTTGGCCTTTATTACGATAATGATGGCAGGCGGGAACATCATGAATATCACGAACACCACAGGTATCATGATGATGACGATGATTAATTGATTTAGCCAGAAACCGACTTGTGAACTTAATAACAGTTTAAGTAGACAAATCGAAACTAACAATTAATAGGGACTGTATGATAAAAAACACATTATTCTTAATGATTACCATTTTTAGTTTTATTGGACAAGCTCACGCCGAAAAGCCAGATGAAATTTATAAGAGTTGCCGTCTAACCGGCTTTTTTGATGGTGCCAAGGAACCTCTTTATGCGGATCTTGCTGCAAGAGTCTCGGTAGCTAAAGGTATTAAAAAAGATGCGACATGTGATGCCTCTTATGATTCTGGGTATATCGTTGAACAATCCAAAAAGAAAGACGCTAAACTCAAAAGTGACTCAGATAAAAGAATTCAGAGCGAAGCGGTAGATTTCAAAAAGAAAATTCAAGACGCTATCTTGCACTCTGCAGGTCTAGTTTAATCAAAAAAGCGATTTTAAAGTGCATTCTAAATTTAAAATATTAGGATGTGTAAGTAAATTTATGTTTATTTAACTGGGGAAGTTGTAATGAAATTCATTAAAGTACCTTTATTGGTAATCTTATTATTGTCTGGCCAAGCGATGGCGGAAAACAGCACGGCTAAAACCGCAGTTGGTGGTGGCTTAGGTGCTGCTCTAGGTACTGCACTTGGGGGTGTCGTAGGCGGTCATAATGGTGAAGTGCTTGGTGGTGCTGTCGGTGGAGGCGTTGGAAGTGCAGTCACCACTAAAGGCAAAGGAAAAACTGGTGCTATTGTCGGTGGTGCCGCAGGTGGCGCAGGTGGCGCATATGTAGGCCGTCAAGTTAGTGGTAGTGGCACAGGCGCTGTCGTTGGTGCTGGTCTTGGAGGTGCTGGTGGTGCGGCTGCAGGTAAAGTAATCACTGAACCTTCTGCTAGAACCTATGCTCATAATTCTGATAGATCAAGATATGATGATAGATCAGGACATCACGAAAATGACCATGAATATAAACATGGTAAAGGGCATTACCAACATGAACATCATCGCCATGAAGACGAAGATGAAGGAGACCGTTAGTCGACTTTGAACAAGCTCAGTTCAATCCTAAAAATCATTGGACTGGGCTCTATAAATCGGACTTCCATGAAGATGGGGCGATGTTACTCATACAAATTTGCAAAGTACTTACTTAGAAGTTGACATCCACACATAATAAAATTAAATTGGTCTAAAGCAGACACTAACAAACGTAAAACTGATCCAGAGTTGACTTACCAAAACATAAGCCAAACTATTCTGAAAAGTTTAAGTGGAGGATAATAGAGGTCCACGAACAATAGGCATATCCGACTTCGGCTTTAAATATCCTGGATGGGCTGCAACATTACTATATCCAACCTCATTAGCCACCAAGCTTATCGAATTCTTTTTTTTTAAATGGTGATATAACTAAAATTATATTACACAGCTAACGATAGAAATATGAGAAAAGAAGCAATTATGGACTTCAACAAAGTAAGCAAGCTGTTAACACGAGAAATGCTCAAATCCGTTCTACCTTATTTTTGTTTAATCCTTGCGGCCCTTTATCTCACTTATAAATTCATCGATCCTGCCCCTCCAACCAAGATAGTCATATCGACTGGAAGTAAGGAGAGTATCTATAGTAGCTACGCCTCGATATACCGCGAATATCTCAAGGCTGATGGGATTTCACTCGAGATACGTGAATCAAAGGGTGATATTCATAACCTTGAGCTTTTAAAAGACGATAAATCAGGAGTCGACATCGCCTTTGTTCAAGATGGAATCGCCAATTCGGAAGGTGCTGGTTCTTTACTGTCTTTAGGAAGTTTGTATTACGAACCCTTATGGATATTTTGCCGTTGCAAACATACCATTTCCCATCTCTCAGACCTAAAGGGCAAAACAATTGCCATAGGCAAGGAAGGCGATGGGACACAGTACTTGGCAAGCAGGCTTTTGAAGGCAAGCGGCGTCAATGCTCAAAATAGTAAATTCGTCTATATAGCTGGAGAAGAGGCCGTAATGGCGATTCGCAGTGGGTCAGTTGATATATCCATATTTGTTGATACTCCTGATTCAGCTTTTATTAGGGATATATTGAATGACCATTCAATCCAGCTAGTCAGTATCAATGAAGCGGAAGCATTTACGAAACAATTTTCCTATCTGCATCACTTGATACTTCCTGAGGGCTCAATTGATCTTGAACATGACATTCCTGCGAGCGATGTTCACTTGCTAGCACCTACCGTCTCTCTTATAGTCAAATCAAAACTGCACCCTGCATTATCCTATCTGATGCTTAAGACAGTCTCAAAAGTTCATGGTGGCACTGGCATGTTCAACAAGTCTAATGAATTTCCTTCCTACAAATATACTGATTTTCCATTAAGCGATCAGGCATCGAATTTTTACAAATCTGGATTGCCATTTGTTGATAAATACTTACCTTTCTGGGCGGCTAACTTTGTAAATAGAATATTGATAATTTTTATTCCAGTCTTGGCCGTTTTAATTCCAATCACCAAAATTATTCCTACGGTCTATACCTGGCTAATAAAAATGAAGTTATTCAGATATTACGGGGAATTAAGATTTCTTGAGACAAATTTGCGTAAGGAATCTGATATTAAGGACTATAGGCAATACATTGACGAATTAAACAATATTGATGAAAGAGTACGTGGACTGAAATTACCAGTGACATTCTCCCAGCATCTTTACGAATTAAGAGGGAATATTGAGTTTGTCAGAAATACTTTGGAAAAACTTGAATCCGCTTCAAAAGATTAGTTGGATAGAAAGCTCATTTATCAAAGAAATCTCACCCCCGCATGTCTCCTCCTGGCCGATTGATGACATAAAGAAATTATAAACGTGACAATTTTGACACGCTTTGGCGAGCGTAGGCGAGTGAGGACGGGCCTAAAACACTATATAAATGATGATTTTTACAGTTGAAAATCATAAAAATATATATTTATATCAATTAGTTAGCATGCCAACGTGACAACAGGCCGCTTCCGACCCACAACGGTCATCCGCTGAAGTAAAAACGGGAGCCTATGCCCCCATCAGTATTTTTACTCTCTTGAAATTAATTAAGCTTGTTGATTCTTATAGGGACGAGCTACAAAGCCTATCAAACCGAGACCAATTAGCATCATGGCATAGGTTTCAGGTTCTGGGACTGGAGCAGTGCTGATATCCAGTCGGGCAAGAGGATTCCCGTCGGTGTATCCAAAGACAGCAACACAGCTTAAACAATTGGAGGGGTCCACAATAGAAGTCACACCACCGCCAAAAACAAAGCTTCCACCCAGGTTGGCATTTAGCAAAGCGATTCCTGTGCTATTCAGCGAGATACTCACGTATTGACTGACCCCAGTATCGGCAGCGCCAAAAGTGATGGATCCCAACGCCGGCCCGGTCGTCAATCCACTGAAAGAAAAACTGCTGGCTTGATATAAAGAATAAAGTGCATTTGGATCAATCGTAGTATTTCGGCTGTCATTCCAGATATTCAGAGTCGCGCTCACAACTGGAAAACTGGAAGTCGGCAGAGCAAAAGAAAACCAGTCGTCAAAGGTCTGCAAATACAATCCAGCAAGATTGTTATGGATACCATCTGAAAATCCAATGCTATTAGGAGATCCATTACTTTCAATCCACCCAGAACCATCGGCTGAAACGGAAGCAGAGAAAGCCGGTGCAATGGCTGCACAGAACATCACTAATGCAGAAGAAAATTTTAACAGCGTCTTATTCATAGCAGCTTCCGAAAGTTTACACATCTTGGCATAACGAATCATAGAATTCCTATAACTCCAATTATATATTAATACTCAGGAAGAAACTTTCAATAGTCCATTCGGGCTGTTGCATCAGCACCCAATATTTCCAACCGAGTCCTTCTGGCCGAAATTCACATTTATCAACGTCTGCTATACGGCAACTCAATTTTATTTGGTACCACTGACTGGTTTGTGGCAAGCCAATTAAGGATGCATGGGTCAAGTCGCGACCCATTGGAGACGGTCAACGGTTGCATTAAGGGACTGGTTTTAGCTGGTCCCGCTTGATGGATGGGTTATGCCTTAATTTTGTGGTAACAGTTCTGGATTCCATACTACTTCCCATAAATGATTATCTGGGTCTTGAAAATATCCAGCATAGCCGCCCCAAAAAGTTTCCTGAGCCGGTTTTGTGATAGCCGCGCCTGCATTTTTTGCTTGCTCCATGATTTTGTCGACTTCCTCCTTGGACGAAACGTTATGCCCGAGTGTGAACTCAGTGGGGCTTGGGCTGCTTAGCGGAATGCCGGAATCGTGGGAAAGGCTTTTGCGAGGCCAGATTGCAAGTTTCAATCCTGCTTGTAAATCAAAAAAAGCCACTGCTCCATACTCGAACTCTTTGCCGATGATGCCTTCAGTCGGCAGACCGAGGCCATCACGATAGAACCGAAGCGACCTTTCCAAATCGTCCACTCCAACGGTAATGACAGTGATTCGAGGTTTCATCTGCGATTCTCCTGTGAGGCATAACAGTTAATATAGAGACGGAGATTGATTGAATGCATATTAAATGAAGTTGTTTGATATTGGAAATAAAATACAGAGTCGAATGACTGTTTATGGCCGATTTTCGCCATATGACATCTGATTTAAGTTGCTCTAAAGCCGACATTATCTATGAAGAATATCCAATCAATTCTAAAATGGAATGCCATTAAAATATGTGCTTATTTAAAGCGCCTAAATG